>ERZ1035027.2-NODE-2-length-258267-cov-99.550234_pt1 | contig 258267 bp, 257 predicted proteins | sample MGYA00520604_ERZ1035027 | MGnify/ENA primary metagenome ERZ1035027 (study PRJEB33766, sample SAMN09781743) | gut metagenome | biome: gut microbiome | host: Homo sapiens | place: Madagascar | study: EMG produced TPA metagenomics assembly of the PRJNA485056 data set...
CCTACACCAATGTATGCTTTCTGTACCTTTCGCGCTTTTCCATTTACTCCAATATAGATATTCTTTACTAATCGAGCCTTACTACTCACTCCAATGTACAAATTAGCCATCTTCAATACACCTCCATTATTGTTAGCTATACTGAAGATAAATTCTACCAGTAGTAAGAGCTGTAGTTCCAGAAGTCATTGCACTTGTTCCTGCATAAATTGCTCTAGCAGAGGCTGTACCAACAGCTGTATCTAAAGTTGTCTGACCTGTTCCTCCTCTAGACACAGCTAATGTACCTGAAGTAATATTTGCTGCACTGTGATTATGTGAAGCAGCAGCATAACTTCCTGCAGGCTGTTTTCCATTAATAGCAGTATCCATGCTAGCAATTTTTGAACTAAGCAAAGTATTGTCTGTATCTGACATCTTGATCACCGTGGCAATAGTTTCAAGATATATGGTATCATAGGTACCGCTATCATTCTTCCTATTCAATCTTTGTTTCAAGATAGCCATAGTTGGGCTCCTTTCTAGAAGTGAATGCTTCCACCAGATTGGCCCAACTTCAGAAAAACCGGCCTATAGAGAATAAAAGAAAAGTACCCCTGGGATTATTCCCAGGGGTATTTCTACTATTACTTAAACATCAACTTATACGTACGATTACTGTTTGCATCTGTAGCACGTGCTTTATTTAAATCAAATCTCATACGAGTCTTCTTTTTCTTAGGTAAGATTTCTTTATATTCATCACTATTCAGAATCTTACCATTCTTGGTACTGACAGCAACAAACTTCCAATCGCCAGTAGGATCAAGAGGATCACATAATACCTGTACATTATATGTACCTTCTAACTGTACATTGCGTTCCCACGGTGTCAGTTTAATCTTATCTTTATTCTCCATCAGGGTCTTGGCAAATTCACCAGCTAATACTTTTTGATCAGCATCACTCATACTGCTTTTCTTCTGACGTTCAATTTTTCCATATGGAGAATCATCATCGTCATCATCATCCAGCATGTTACGACTGATACCTCTGACCATTGTCAGACTTTTCTTACCACCGCCATCTTTATCCTTCTTACCTTTTTTACCTTTCTTCCCACTTCCAGTATCAATATCATCAATACCACCACGGAGAATACGGGCAGCCATATTGGCAACAGCCTTACTACTATCAGAACCTTCAGTATCTTTCTTATCCTTCTCTTTCTTGTACTCCAGATCAGAGATAACTTTCGCAATACTCCCAAGTTCCTTAACAGCACTAAGCTTTGAGTTCTTTGCACTGATCATATTACCAATCTGACTGGAACGATACATTGTCTTCGCATTATTGCGACTACTATTCAGATCCGCTTCAATATCGGCAGCAATCTTATCGAACTCAAAAATCGTATCTTGGAGCATGCTGACAACAGGAGCAAAACGTTTACCATAGGTAGTATCAAGAGTGGTCATATTTGCTTTACGAGCTTTCGCTTTACTCTTGCGACTATCCTTATACCCCTCGTTCTCCTCATCGTCATCGTCAATATCATCTTCATCCGTCTGATCATCAAACATATGATCAGCATTATTGAAGACCATATTCAGAAGATTCTCTTTCTTCTTTTTCATCTTCTTCTTCGATTGAGTCTTCTTACTATCACGATAATCTTCAGTCTTTTGATAAGCAGTAACCTTCTGTTTCTCCTCTTTATATTTCTGAAGCTTTGCTTCCAGAGAAGAAATATCAGCAGTCAGTGCAGCCTTCTTTTGATCGGTATGAGATGCAGTAGGTTTCAATACAATAAAACCGTCATTATCACGTTCCATATCATTTAAACCGGAAGCATCTCGATAGCGCTCTTTACCCATCTCAAGAATATCTAAATCAATATGATTCGGCATATCTATAACTCTCCTTTCGAGGTAATACTATATGAAGGCTATTATAGGTATGTCAAAATCGTGTTTTTGTACACATTATTTAATTTGAATATAACCCCCTCCATAATTGGAGGGGGTTATATAAATTACATTATATATAATAATTTCATTGATTCATTTATATCTTTTGTACAATTATATTTCTTGTTTTTCTTAGCTATATATAGAAATGGGTTACTATATTTAGTTCTTTTCTTTAATATAATAAATCCATCAATATCTCTATTTTGTTTAGGTTGCAATTGTATAAAACCATTGCTATCTCTTTGTGATGATTTATATGAACTTAATTTCATAGATTCTTTCTTATTAATTTTCTTTAATGCTTTCTGATGTGCATTCTCTCCATTATGTGATGTTGCATATTGACCATAAGCATACCAAGATTGATGTGACTCAAATGCTTTAATCATTTCTAATTTACCAGATTCTACTAGTTGTAATATTTTATCAGTTTTCTTAAGCATTCGATTAATATTCTTTTTCAATAAATGAACATCTACTCCATGCGTACGAATATTATAAGTAAAATGAAAACCTAAATAAACCAAACCTTGTGAAAATGGATGAATATTTGATTTTGGGTTTAATTTTAAATTCAGATTCTCCTCAATAAATTTCCTGATCTCTTCTATACAATATTGTAGATATTTCTTATCTTTGTGTATAATATAAAAATTATCCATATATCTTCCGTAGTATTTTATATGTAATTTTTCTTTTATAAAATGGTCAAGTGAATTTAAATAATATACTGCTAACCATTGTGATGTTTGAAAACCTATACAAACACCTTTATCTGAACCATCATATTCACCTATAGCATATACTTGCTTTCTAATTAATTCTATACAACGATCATCTATAGGTAAATTTTTAATTTGATTCATACAAATCTCTCTATCTATTTCATAGAAGTAATGATGTATATCACCTGAAAATATCCAACCTTCATTACCCCAATTACATTCTGTTGCAGCATATGATCTCATAAAATGACCAATACGATCTAATGCTAACTTCGACCCTTTGCCAGGTTGACTAGCATAATTGTCATATATTAATTTAGGACCTATAATTGGTTCTAAAATTTTAGTACATGCCACCCGATGTACAATTTTATCCTCAAATTGGTTTGCAGTAATATTTCTTTTCTTAGGTTCATATATTATAAAAGAATACAGTTTCTTAATTTTATAAGTGTTTTCTAATAATTGATTACAAATTTCATATGATTTATCAAATATATCAGAATGAAACTCAGCTGTTGTGTGCTGACCTTTCTTACCTTTTTCGATGTAGTACGCACTACTTAATATATTAGAGAAACGCATAGCATCAGAGAAATCTATAAACTTCTTATCTTTATTCTTTTTCTTCTTATTCTTACTCATAATAAACTCCTAAATAATTTTGAGAAAAGAATTGCCCACCCTGGACCACAGGGTGAGTAGTTCTGAAACAGATAAATTACTCTAAGTTTTAATTGAATAAAACTACGATACATCTATCTGTGCTAAATACATTCACCAAATACCAATTATGGTAATCGGCTAGGATGAAGTCTCCTTAGTTCTTTCGGACCCATTTCATCTTAACCCACAACGGGTTTCAACTACTCTTTCTGCCTAATTAAATGAACTAATCGGACGAAACCCGTTGCTATTGCTAGGGTTGTTGTTGTTGATCGTTCCATCAGTGTTCACATTGTAAACATTGCTGCTACTGTTAGGAGACGAAACTAACAGACTACACCCATTTATTGCAATGTTTACAACTTCTTTATTAACATATAGAAACCATCTGAATCTCTATAATATGAATCATTCCAAGATGCAATATTATTTAATTTAGTTATTTTATATTGTAGATATTCATGTTTTCGTTTCTTATAGTATTCTTTCTTTGAAGGGTATTTATTAAACTTAGCTTTTGTATTAGAATAATATGCTTGTAAACTTTTCGCAAGATCAGCATAAAGTCGTGCATATTCTTCTGGATTCTTAAGTGTGATAATACTATTAGTAATTATCATTAATGCACCAAGATGTCTGCACTGATCTATAGCATACTCTATTTTCTTAATTTTCTTCTTAATCTCTTTTCTAAATTTAGGTTTCATATTAACTGCCTCTATAATAGTAGTTTCTAATTCAAGTGAAGTATTATGAAGCTTTTGTACTAAATCATACCGATAACGTTTTGGGAATACATTATCATTATTTGTTATTAAAAATATGTATTTGGTTAATGCTTCTGCTTTAAATACTACAGCTATAGGATTATTCTTTCTTCTTAATTGTATACTTGATCTTCCCATTACATCCTCCAAAGATAAAAAATATATGATAGACGATATACAGATATTATCTACCTATATTATCGTCTATCATATATTCAAAAATAAAATATCTTCAGTTAACAATTATTCCGCTATCTGGCGGTCAATGACTTACGCATTTGCCTTGATAGCTCCATTTTATGTTAACTGAAGAGTTATGCACACATGCGGACGAAACCCGTGGCTATTGCTAGGGAGGTTGTTGTAGAGCGCTCCATCAGTGCTCACACGGTAAACATAGCCGCGACTGTCAGGAGACGATGTCCACCACCAAGAATTAGCACCATTTAATTGGCAAATTCTATTAGCATTACTGTTATAATAACTGAATCCACCATTAACTTGTGCGTAAGTTGGAATAAATACTTTATTTGTAACATTCTCTACTGTTACATTATTACAATACTCCAGTGCTGTAGCAGATAAGTTTGCACTTTGCCAACTTACACACTTGCCAGCTAATGTAGAACCCCTATATACATTATTACTACCGAATGTTGTATTTTCAACAATAGTGGATAGAGCCAGATACCACTGATTACCGCTATTGTGAACAACTCTCCAAGTCTTATTATCAAAGGTAATAAGATTACCAACAGCAACGTTTCCACTGATAGGAATAAACACAAGCTCTACAAAATAATCATTAGTATCTTCAGTTACTGTAACTTGTCTACTATCAGTCTTCCCATTAAATGTACCAGTTACTGTCCATGTACCAGTATAATCACTTCCAGGTAATTCAATCTTAGCCTTACCTAATGCGCTGATATAAGAACTATATACAGTAGCACCGCCTTTAGTTGCACTAAAAGTTGTACTATATGCAACACTTGGAACAGTAACCCATATACTTTTACCAGATCCGGTTGATACTACAATCGAATCGATGTTAGAAGCCATTACCTCAAAAGTTGCATCCGATGCGGTAGGAACACCCTTACCTGTAATAGAGGTAGCTATCATCCTCTTACCATAAAGAATTAATTCATTAGCATTCATATCGTAATTAGTCAGCTCCCCTTTAGTTACAAAATTTTGCATTTGTGTGTTCACATTTGCAAAGTTATTATCCACTGCATCAAATTTAGTCTTTACTGTAGTTTCATCAGTTTCTGATAATGATACAACAGTAGCATCAGTTTTCAAATGAATCTCATCATATGTTCCAGAATCATTTTTACGGTTAAGTTTCTGTTGTAAAATAGCCATATAAATACTCCTTCCTTAAATTATTGAAAGGAGTGAACCGGTAGACCGTAACTCAGGCTTTCTGGCACAGAATCCGAGTTCTGGACTTTTGGCAGATAATTAGTTAAATCATTTTCAACCGTCTCACCGGACGGTCTTTTAACGACTTCGGAAGAAGTTTCCAGATGAACGGTATCATATGTTCCACTGGAGTTCTTGCGATTAAGCCGCTGCTTTAACGTTGCCATGTGCATTCACTCCTTTTATAATTTATAGTATTATAAAAACGTTTATGTTATTCTTTTTGAAATAGGGGACTCAAAGATGAGTCCCCTTTATTGAGGATCGTTTATTAGACAGTCTCGAACCACAGGTCACCAGCTGCCTGATTGGTAGGCTGATTACCACCAACCTGAATATCAAGGAGCATACGTCCATTGCTATACAGACGACCAGCAGAAGCGTAAACAGAACTGTTAGAATATGTCTGAGGATTAGCACCCTGAGAAGCGGCACCAACCAGGAACAGCTTAGCAGTACTATTGGTAGCACCAGCAGTATTCTTAGTATCTGTATTGGTATCAGTGGGAACAATCCACTTACCATCAGCACGCAGGAATTTAGCCTGATCGCCCTTTGCAGGAGCAGGAACCAGACCGGTAGAACCAGCAGCACTGGCACTGGCAGCACCGAAGTTACCGATAATACCAGTCATATCGCCCTTGGTGACTGCAGTAGCTGCGGAAACATGCCCCTGATTATTAACAGTGATCTTATAGATACCAGCAGCATGTTCAGTAAAACCAGGGTGGGTGTATCCAGTACCAGGAATACCAAGAGCCGTAATATCAGCCTTTTCAACAGCTGCAACGGCAGATACGTGACCAGTGGCATCAACGGTAATCTTATACAGACCAGAAGTCTTAGCAGTATAAGCAGGATGCGTATAAACCGTTACATCAGAACCATTGATCTTAATTTTACCATTGGTAGTAGAAGCAGCAGTAGCAGTAGCATCAGTACGAGCATGAGTAGACTGGGAGTGAGTGTAAGCGACCTGACCCTTATCACCAGCAAATGCCGTAGAAGAAGTCGTACCCAGAGCCAGAGAAGCGGAAATCTCTACATAAGCAGTACCGGACCAACGATAGGTAATATTGGTGTGCAGATCGACATAGATCTTACCCGTCTCACCAGTAATCTTCTTAGAAGCGGTATGTGCAGAATCCTCATAGAAATCAGCACCGCTCTTATAAGCTTCGATAACATCATCAACATAAGAAGGCAGCTGAGCAGCGGGAACCTTACCATTAGCATCCAACTCAGCAAGACCACTCTTTGCACCCTTCAGAGAAGTTTCCAACTTCTTACCCAGAGCATCAGTCAGCCCACTAACATTAGCAATAGTGGGAGTAGCACGGGAAACTTTAATCTTACCATCAGTTTCACTAACAGCAGTAACAAACTGATTGGTAGCAGCAGTGTCAGTAACATCCAGTGTAGCAATAGCATCTTTGATCTTCTTAGCAACGGAGCCAGTAACTGTATCAGCACCATTCAGCGTAGCAATATCATTCTTGTTCGTAGTGACCTGGGCAATTGCACCACTGGCATAAGAATGAACAGCATCACCAGTAACGGGATCCGTACCACCATCAGCAACACTACCAGCAACCTTAACTACACCATAGGCTTTATCTGTAGCAGCAGGAATCTTAGCAACTTTATCAGTAATTGTACAAGCAGTACCATTAGCAGTAATAGAATCAATCTTATTAGGTTCACCACCGGTAGAAACAATACCATCAACCGTATTCTTCAGAGTGCTAACACTGCTTTCCAGAGCACTCAGAGAAGACTCAACATTTGCTTTATCGCCAGTAAGCTGAGCACCGGCTTCATTGAAACGCAAAATCATACTGGAACGAGATTCCAGATGATAAGTATCATAGTCTGTACCGTTAAAAGACTTAAAACGATATTTAATATAGTTGGCCATTTTAATATTCACTCCTTATCCGTTAAAGTTTAAATAGATACTTATTACTTAATCGGTTCACACCAATAATCACCGGCTTTTTGATCAGTAGGTTGAGTATCAGATTGAACAATCTGATTACCACCTTCCCCTGACATCTTAGACCAGTCTCCCCATTTCGTATCACTCGTATTCACACGAGAATATTCAATACCAGCAGTATCACCATAGGCGATCTGCTGAATGGAATACTTACCACTGGCAACTGCGGACTCACCAGCAATTGCACTATCCTGATTGAGTGTAATTACAAAAACATAATCCTTGGTGATACCTTCCTGTCCCTTCAGCTTAATCGCATCAGTCTTCTTTAATTCAAGAGTCAGACCTTGCTTATAAGAATTAGGAGTCGTATCGGTATCTTTATTAGTGGTATTCGTATGGATACCAACTACCTTTACACCATCTTCAGTGTTGACAATATCGCCAGTGTTTGTAGTAGGATCAGGATTTAAGATTTTATCTTCAACTTCCTTAATGACTTCATACATTTCTTTCACAGTCATCGGAAGATCAGTCAGATCACCGAGCTCTTTAGACATGGCCTCAATCTTAGCAGAAAGAGTTTTAATCGACTCTTCGTCAGTTTCAACTTTGCCAGTTAAAGCCCTCAGCTCTTCGATCAACTGAGTGATTTTCTCCATATTGTCTACTACTTGTTTATAGGTACTTGGATTCATTCCCATGATCAGAAGTCCCTCCTTCCGTTAGTTGTCATTATAGTATTGTTGTGATATTTCGGCTTGACATTACTATATAGCAGTCATCGAAAACCTGTTTATATCAAGTATATTTGCAGGGTAAAGTCATCCTTTTAGTTCCTTTCTTCTGCACCGTACGAAAGTTTGTCTTGCCATTTTTACCTCCTTGTAAAAGTAGAATATAGATGACCTTTCGGTGACTGCTATTCCTCCCATTTTTATCGAAGTATATAAAATAGAAAGGAGGCCATTAAATTATGGCTTATGCTGCTATTCGAGATAAAATTGTGGCTGCTGCAATGAGATGTGTTGGACTTGTTGGTGGTACTGGTATTGGTGATGATGAGTTTATTCGTTACTATAATAGTTTATGCGGTACGAACTTTTCTTTGTCCAGCACTCCTTACTGTGCAATCTTTGTCACATATCACCTGCGTACGAATGATGTTCCTACTTGGGTTTGTCCAAACTTTGCAGGATGTACCACGGTTAACCGTGAGTTTTTGATTCCTACTAAATTTGGTAAGAATCCTTCTAGCTATACTCCTAAGCCTGCTGATTTGATTTTCTTTAACTGGAATGGTAAGCGCAATGGAACTTTCCATCATGTTGGTTTTGTTGAGAAGGTTGTTGGTAATACGGTTTATACGATAGAAGGTAACTCTACCAATAGCACGGTGCGTCATAAGAGTTATTCTGCTGGCAGTGCATACATTGCTGGTTATGGTGCACTTCCTTATGAGTCTATTGATACTCTGGATAATCCTTTCCCTGTTCCTACTCTGGTAAAGAATGGTACCACTGGTACCGCTGCATATTGGGCACAGTTTGAACTGAAGCTGATTCAGAAGTATAATATTGCAATTGACGGTGCTTTCGGTCCTGCTTCTGCAAATGCTGCAAAACAATTCCAGATAGCTAATAAGTTAGACGCTGATGGTGTAATTGGTGCTGCTACGATTAAGGCTCTGCAGGAGTCTCATAAGAAGAAGGTAACTCCTGTTGTTACTCCTACTCCTGATCCCAAGCCCTCTACTCCTTCTACGCCCAGTACAACTGAAAAGGAAGATCCTACGGAAGAGATGTGTCAGCCTACTAAGATTCGTTTGCTGAAACAGTTCCAAACCTGGTTGAATAATAACTATAGGACCAGTTTAGTCGTAGATGGTATTTGGGGTCCTGCTTCTCGCAAGGGTACTATTAAAGCTCTGCAGACTGAGCTGAATCGTCAGGTCAATGCCAGATTGAGTGTGGATGGTATTTGGGGCCCGAGAACAAAGGCTGCATGTGATACTTTACATTTTGGTTGTAGCGGTAAATTGACAATGCTTGCTCAGGGTTTACTTATCGCAAATGGCTATGATGTTAACACATTAGATGGTGTATTTGGTCCTAATATGATGGCAGCACTGAAGAGATTCCAGGCTGACTTCAGAATTGGTACTATTTTTACTCGTGGTACACTGAATCCCGCTACTTGGGAAAAGCTTGTTAAAATTTAATATCTGATAAACACTAATTATGAGGAGGCCTGAAAGGGTCTCCTCTTTTAGTTCCACATTTAAACGAATATATTTGAGATATATATTATATAAGTGAAGGAAGTATCATGAAAATTTCCTATTATATTTTAAAGGAGGTACCAATATGAAATGGTATGTGTATGGGAAGGATCTGAGATTCTATATGATCTCAGAGTTTGGGAAGACGATGAGCGTTCCCAAGACAGAACTGTATGAGTATCAGAAAGCTCATCCGGAGGATACATTCACCTATGTGGGTGAGAGGATGCCTATGGAGGTACAATATGTATGAGTATCTTTAAATGGAACAGGAGAATCATTCGAGTAATGAACTCCTGTAAGTATGAGGAATTTGAGAAGCTTATCAATGAACTTCTCGAACTTCCTAACTACAAGAAATTCTTTACTTCCAAATGGTATATTTGGAATGTAATGAGACCTCGTGACTTCTATAAGATGTGCGCTATGTATATTCAGAAAATCACAGATGGTCAAACGGATCATTTTGATAAAGCTGAAAAGCTTATCAAGATCGTACTTCACACAACAAAGAATGAACAAATCAAGAAAACCTTCGTATGGAATATTACGAAGAATACACCAATCATCATGTGGGATATGGTTCCCTACATGAGTAAGGAAAAGATCATTGTCATGATGGTTAAGAAAAAATACGTCATTGCTGATGAAATCATGCAGCCTTTCTTTGAGGCTGCAAATTTGATTTCTCAGAATGGGAAGGAGTAACTATGATCATTTGTGCTGCAGTTCAATGGACCAATCCGTATACTGGTATTGAGATGACCATTGGCTGCATTCGACATGCTGATGGTCTGGCTCAACTCAATACACTTCGTGAACTTGGACGGGTTGTTAATAAGGAAGATGTTGAACAAGGGTTCTTAGATCACGACGGAAAGTTCTACTCAAGAGCAGCCGCATATACTATTGCTAAGTTTTGTGGACAGTTGTCTGCAACAACTCTGGCAAATAAGCATGGCAGCCAAGAACTCTTCTCCGAAGATTTATACTAAGGAGGAAATTATGGGTCGCAGAGGAAAAGGAGAGCTCACCTATAAGCAGCATGAAGATACTGTGAAGCATAAGCTCTATGAACAAAAGAAAGAGATCGAAAGACTCTCTTTGGAAAATGCCACTCTTCGTATTAAGATCAAGGCTCAAGATAAGAAAGCCGAGATCTATAATATGATGATCGATGAAGCAATTGTCGATCTGGAAGATTGTATTGGGATTCTTTGTCTTCTGGATGAATCTGGTCTTGCAATCAGAGATTATCTGGAAGGTAAAGGTTTGCTAAAACAATACGTCTACTATGTGGACGAACACAAAAAGGAGGACACAAAAGATGAGTGATGAGGTTAATTCTTATCAGATGTATCTGATTAAGCTGGAGGAGTGTGAGGAGCTGAAGAAGCAGATCGAAGCTCTTCATAAAACTATTGCAGAGAAGGATGTAGCGATTAATGAGCTGATCTCTGAGAATTATCAGCTTGAGTTGATCCTTCATGAAGCAACTCCTAAAGAGTTGGATACTCTTGTCAAGAGATCACAGAATTCTCTTCAGGAGAGATATGACCAGTTCTGGGCAAAACATCCTGAACTCAGAACAGAAAAGGAGTGATGCCAATTGGGCAAAATTCTAAATAGAGACATTTCCTGGATCAGTTTTAATCAGCGTTGTCTGGATGAGACTGACAGGAAATCTCTTCCTTTGGGTGAGAGAGCAATGTTCTTCGGAATCGTTGCTTCTAACCTGACTGAATTTATGCAGGTTCGTTATCCGATCGAACTTACATTTGGTTTGGATGATGATGCTTTGGATGAATTCAAAGATGCCATTGCCAACTTTTATCAGAAGATGGTTAAACGTTGGCATAAATTTAATAAGAACTATCAGTTGGTAGTTCCTGTTGATGAGCTGAAAAAGAACTCTGCCAAGTGGGTAGAGCAGACATTTAAATCTGAAGTATTCCCTGTACTTCAGCCTATGAATGTTGATAAGTCCAAGACACTGAATCTGCATCCGGGTACGTATCTATTGGTGCGTACTCGGAAATCTAAGTCTGATTCCGAGAAGTTGCAGTATATTGAAATCCCTAAAGGGATTGATCGGTATATTGCAGTACCTGGAAAGAAGTATTGTGTGTCGATTCTTGATCTGATTCAGGATAACCTGGAGTTCATGTTCAAGGATCGTAAAATCATTTCTTCTTTTCCATTCACTATTCTCCGATCTGCTCAGGTATTTGATCAGATCGATCGAGAGCAGTTGGATGCATATCAGCAAATTGTCAAGACTTTGAAGGAAAGAGAGCGATCCTGGATCACTACTCTCGAAATTGGCTCTACAGAGAAATCTGACATCAAACTTCTCCGCAACCTACTTCCCTTGCGGTCTGACACAATCATTTTCGCCAGTAAAGAGGTTGGACTGGCAAGTTTGAAATCTCTTCCTAGTGAAATCTTTTCCGATAAAGATAAATGTCGGAAAATGAAGCCTGTTAAGACTTTCCCGAAGTCTTCGATCTTTGAGTATATCAAGTCTAAAGATCGTCTTGCATTTCATCCGTATGAATCTTATGACCAAACTATGGTCAAGTTCTTGGAGGAAGCTGCTGATGATCCGAACGTGGTATCTATTAAGATCAGTCTATATCGAGTTGCCAATAACAGTAAGATTGTGCAGGCACTGTTGAAAGCAGCTGATAAAGGAAAGTCAGTCACAGTTCTGATTGAACTGAAAGCTCGTTTTGATGAGCATCACAATATCGAGATCTCTACGATTTTGAGAGAGGGTGGTGTTCGTATTGCTTTTACTTCTCCGGATATGAAGACGCATGCAAAGTTGTGTCTGATTACTCGTAAAGAGAAGAAGGGTCTTAAGACATATGCTCAAATCGGTACTGGTAACTATAGTGAGTCGAATGCAAAGCAGTATACTGACTATAGTTATTTCACTGCCGATCAAGATATGTGTTTTGACCTGACTCGATTCTTTGATCTGATGACTTCTGATCAGGGAGTATTTAAATCTCGTAAGGTAGTTTATGCTCCGTATAATATGAAGGATACGATCAAGGATGAGATCAAGGCGGAAATCAAACGTGCAAAGAACGACAAAGAAGGCTATATCTTTATTAAGTGTAATGGATTCACTGATGTTGAAATAGCCGAAGCGATTCAAGATGCTGCCAAGGCAGGAGTAAAGATTACAATGCTCGTTCGTGGTGCTTGTGTAATCGAGCCTACGAAGAATATCAAGATCTATTCTCTTGTGGGTAGATTCCTGGAGCATTCTCGGGTATATCAATTTGGTACTGGAAAGAATGCCCGAATCTATATTGGATCTGCTGATCTGATGGGTAGAAATCTGAACCGCAGACATGAACTTCTGATCCTTGTAGAAAATGAGGAGATTCGTGAGAGATTGATGAAACATCTGAAAATTTATATGAAGGATAATACGAATCTGAGAAAGATTCTTCCTAATTATAAATATGAGATGGTTGATCAGCCTGAAAAGAAAAAGAATCAATTTTCTGCACAGGATTGGTTCATCGAAGAAGCCAAGGAAATGGGGCTGGAGTAATTCCAGCCCTTTCCGTCTTTTAAAAGTATGATATAAGATGAACAGTCTTATATTAAAGACAAGGAGGAAAGCAGAATGCACATTTTATATCATTCTGATATTATCAGTAAAATTTACACCGCTTTTACAACTAAGAGCCAGATGAAAGTGAATTCTGGTGTAGAGACTGCAGAAACGCTGGAGTATAACTACAATGTTCTTGAGGCACTGGCCGTTCATCGTATCGGCCATCTGTTCACCAAAGATGGTACTAGGGATCTGGTTGATAGCATTCCCAATCAGGTTTCTGGTACAGTTGGTCAATACTGTGATGAATGTCATAGTGTTGATATATCTGAGTTTAAACCTGAAGATCTCACTAATGATGAGATTCAGAAGGATATTCTGGATCTTTGCGCTAATGGAACATTTGTTCCCTTCATTTCTGTATTCACTCATGACGATCTTAATATGAGTGATAATCTTCTAGTTATCATTTTCGGTATCGGAGAACATCCTGATGAGAATTTTGGAATGTTGTCCATTAACATTCCTGAATACATCAAGGATGTTGATCTGTCTGATCGTAAATCGGCCATCGCCATGTATCCTATGATCTATGATGTTCCCAAGAATATCATTGGTGCATTGGCTGAAGAGCCGAAAATGCATATTCGTCTCTTTACTAGCGCTGAACTGGAGGAGCGAATCAAGAAAGAAAAGGAGGACAACAATGAAAGTTGTTCTGAAGCAACCGAATAAAAAGCCGATGAGAGCCACTGCATTTTTCGCGGTGGCTTCTCCTGGTCCTATGACGGATCTTGGTGATATGATGCTTAATCTGAACTTTGCGCATTCCACAAAGGACACGAAAACATATGACGCAGCAATGGAGCATCTGAAGGCACATATGCTCCATGAAGAAGCACTTAAAGTGAGTGTCAGTGTCGGTTCTTACTTTGAGGATAAAGAAAGTTCACTGTTCTATAAGAAGCCAGTGGATTATCTCCCTATGGATGGATATCCCTATATGGTGGATGGTATATCTGCTGGTATCTATATGACCATTGATGAAGTTCGTAAGCTCTTATATGCAGAAGAGATCTTGTCTGAAAAGATGCAGAGTGAACTTCGGTTGGTCATTGCATATGAACAATTGACTGGTTCTGGTAATAGGAAAGGAATTGAATTTCTGACTATATCTATTTCGGATATCGCACTGAATAATCAGAGAGATATTCTGTTTAATGAGCATGCTGAAGCTAGCTGTGATTGCTATTGTATCAGTACTGTGAACGAGAGATCATCGCTGTATCTAAACAATCCTGATCATGTTCTTTTCATTCCGCTGATGAATGATAAATATGAGAAAGATTATCTGACAGATGATTCATATATTGAATCACCTAGCAGAATTGCGTATCCTTCTACGTTGGAGAGGTTCATTCTCCCATGGGATATTGCAGGATAAAGAATATGGGAGGGGATAACCCCTCCCTTTTCTTTTTTATATAAAACATCTATATAAATACTATACCATGAAAGGGGTGAAGTACGGGTGTTCGAAAACATATTAAAAGTCGTTTCAGCAGTAACCCCATTTCTATTACTGGTAATGGGTTGGATGTATACATCAGCAACTCGTAAACGTGATAAACGCGAAGAAGCTAATAAGAAAACTGCCGATGACAAAGAAAAAGAACGTAAAGAGCAAATTGATAATCAAACCCAAAAGATTGATGATCTGATTGTAGATATTTCTGAGCTTAAGAAAGATATGGCTCAGTATCATCAAGTTGACCTCGATACGATCAAGAAAATCAATGCATTAGCAGGTGCGGGTGAAATGACCAGCACAAAGTTATCTGAATTGGCTAGCGTTGTTATGGTTCTTGCTGAAGGTTTACGTGACCAACACTTAGATGGTAATATTACGAAGGCTGTTGAAAAATACCGGAAGTATGAATCTGATACATCTAATGCGATGCTTCACAATGCTTTTACTGATGCTAAGTGTAATAGCATTAAGTAAGTAAATTTTCATGGTAATGTATTATTTCAAGTCTTGTGTCCAAACAAGTTACTACCTCTATAAAAAGAAAAGAAGGAATCCCCGGGGTTGTCCCGGGGATCCTTCCTATTATGTATAACGATTATGCCACTTTGAAAGTTAGTAATCCTATATTAACTTGTAATTGACAATTTGGTTCTTGGTAGGAATTTCTTGAGTGTTTGATTTTCAAAAATTCATCTGATTAGCATAACTTTCTACTTTTCACTACTGTTAAACTGTATTCAGTTTTGTTGCGTTAATTTTTGCAACCGTTTTCTCAAAATAGTGGCATAATCGATTGTATTATTATGTTAACTCTGCACAAACAAAATTCATCCATATATTATATATTTGATAGGTTATAGGGAGTAATCTATTAAATACTATGAAAAAGGAAGCGTGTAGAGTATGGCTATTAAGAAAGGTGACGATGGATACTTAGTAAATGATATGGGTGAAGTATGGGGCTATTGTCGAGTATCCACAACACAACAAAAAACAGATCGACAAGAAATCGCCATGGAAGAGTATGGTGTTCGTTCTACCAAAATATTTATCGATAAACAATCAGGTAAATCTTTTAATCGCCCTGCATATAAGAAGCTAATTCGAATCTTGCGCAAAGGTGATATTATCGTTATCAAATCAATTGATAGACTCGGTCGTAATTATCAAGAGATTATTGATCAATGGAGAATGATTACACAGGATCTTGGTTGTGGAATTTACGTGATTGATATGCCACTGTTAAACACAACTGGAGATCCCGAAGATCTGATTTCTAAATTTATCACAGATATGATGCTTCAAGTGTTATCTTTTGTTGCACAGAATGAACGTGAGAATACGATCTCTCGTCAAAGAGAAGGTATAGATGCAGCTAGAAGAAAACGGATCGTCTCTATTGGTCGGCCAAAGATTCCAATGCCATATGACTTTTGGGAAATCTTTATTATGTGGAAGAAGAAAGAATTCTCTACTGCTGATCTTTTTAGATTCTGCCATGAGGCATATGGTATGTCGAATAGAACATTCTATCGACGTATCAATGAATTAAACCAGCGGTTTGGTGAGATGAATCCAGATCGACTAGAAGATTTGATACTGGATAAAGAATACTTTGATGGTATCACATTTGATAATGAACGACTGGAACAGGGCATTGGGTTCTATAACCAATATGTACTGAATAACCCTGAGAAAGAACGTAATTTGAGAGAACGTCATCGAAAAGAACGCGAAGAAAAACCAGAACTCTCCAAAGAGGAAGAAGAGGCATTGCAAAGAGCTATGCTCTACAAGAGACAGAAAGAATTCAGAGAGCGGTTTAATATGCCTCCACTATCTATCTATGATCGTACTGATATGCCAACTGAATTGATACGCAGACCTGAACCTAAGAAACCTAAGTTATCAAAAAGTGGTAAAAGAATCGGTAGACCGCCAAAAGAAACTACTTCTAAGATGTATGTATACGGAGATGGACAATCCTACAATTGTCATACTAAGAATTCGGGTGTTGATCAAGCTGTTGTGCTGCTTGATAAAGATCCTCGTATACCAGATATCGATGAGAGTAAACTGGACTCTCAGCGTCCGATGAAAACAATTGTGATCATTTAATGGATATGGGAGGGATAACCCTCCCATATCTTCTTTCGCATTAATTTTTTGACATTATTATAAATGATCCATATTATAAGTAGATCATACACACTCTAGTAAGAAAGGTGGTTATTTGTTATGGATAGTTTCAATAGCAAAATTACTGTTGCTGCAACTTTGACTGGCAATGGTGCTGAGTACTATCTGGAAATGGGTTCTACGATTGAGTCTATCGTTGTTGCTTATCCGTATGAGCAGAAGACTATTTCCAATGCTAAGCTGATTGGTATTGAGCTGAAGCGCCGTGAAGTCTATAACCCCAATAGTCGTATTTACGATAGTGTTCCTTGTAGTGGTTATATCACGGATGGTATTGCCAATCTGTTTGATGCATCCAAGATGCTTGATGTGAATGCAATTGCTGTTAAGTACACTGAGGAGGATGTGGAGAAGGAAGCTCGTATTCCGGTATCCAAGATCGTCTCTATTGGTGGTTCCTTCAAGTCTCCTGATGGTTCTCAGACAATCTCTGTTGATCCGGCTGAAAAGAAGATTGCTGACGTGGTGGCAGAAGCTACTGCAGAGGGAGACGCTCCTGTTACGATCGTATTACCTGCAGCTGAGGTTGAGGAAGAGTTGACAGTTGAGAAGAATGTAACAGTTGCTGGTGTGAATGCCAATGTCGCCCAGAATTTCTATCAGGAGGTGTAATTATGAGTACTGTGTTTACTAAGCCCGTAGTCATCAATGCCCCTGAGAAGGACGTAGTCTTTAATGGTGTTGATTTTACGAAGGATGCCTTAATTAAAATTACTGCTGCTAAGTCTGTTACGATCAAGAATTGTCGTTTCTATGGTTTAACTCCCACCAAGAAGGCTATGGGTGTTTCTCTGAATAGCGATAATGTTAAGCTTGTCGTTGAGGGTTGTTTCTTCGGTGTCAATAATGATAAGCTGTATAACTTCTTTGAGCTGACTGGTAAGCTGGCTGATGGTTCTTCTATCTCTCGTAACTATTTTGTTGCTAAATGCTGTACCCATAACCAGGTAAATATTTACAATGTTATGGATGATGCTACTATTAATGTAAATAGTAACTACATGGCATCCATTCGTATTGGCCCTAAGGGTGAACCTCAGAATATTAAGATCAACGTTAAGAACAATGAGTATAATGTGATTGATACCAGTGATCCTGATTGGGTCAATATGATTATCATTCAGCCGTTAGTGATCAGACTAAGTCGTTCAATGGTGTTACTATTAATGTGGATGGAACAAAGACTTCTGTCCCCGATAATAAGCTTGTCTACATTTATGCTGGTGGCAAGGATACCAAGTTTAACTGGCAGACTAACTATCCTGTCCTGTATCTGAACGGTAAGCTGGTTGAGGAAATTACCAACATGGGCGATCCTGTCGAAGGTACTAAGCCTGGTGAGGAAGAGGAGCAGCCTGTTGATCCTACTCCCGATACCAATGGTGAAAATACTGAAGAGCCGAAGACTGAAGAGTCTACTGCGACTGTAACTGAATAATAAAGATTGGGAGGGCAATTTTGCCCTCCCATATTTTTTCATGTAATACAAATAATCTTAGCACCCTTCTTGAATCGGTCTAATACATAGGTAGCAATATCTATACCTGTAGTTAATTCATATGCAGATTGTGTATAGTGACTGGATACCAAACCTACTCCCTTGGGGTTGTACGGGTCTTCTTTGATATACTTGAAGCAATACATCAATCGATATTGATCTTCCGTTATATCAAAGATTAGTTTCTTTTTCTTAAATGTATTAAGAGCATAATTCTCAGGTTCCGTATTGTCTTCATCAGCTTCTTGATCAATACCTTTTATATCTTCTATGATGGTCGGGAGTTTATTTTTCAGATTCACAATAGTTAAATCTTCTACACAACTATTTTTGAAAGGTACAACTCTACCAGAAGATAGATGGATGATTGCTCTACTATCAGGGTCAGAATCGATATAATTCATTGTCGATTCAGCGAGTGCATTATATTTAAACCCTTCGATACGATTTAAAATGATATTATATTGTGCACGTTTAAATTGGAGCTGATCTTCTATTGAATCTCCCTCCATAGTAATTAGATTCTTTGCAGGATTCACAAAAGCATATGGAACCAACCATACTTTATCTTTATTACCTTCTTTATCGGTAGCAACAAAGTCAAGCTCAAGATCAGCATCCTCCATATAGTTAACCATAGACATAAATGCATCAGACGGAATCATCACGTCTCTGAGTCGGGTTGTTTCATATGCATAAAAACTTTGAATAGGGATATGCGGAGAGTTCATATATTTTCTCCTTTCAGATATAAATAAGGCACGAGGATCTAATGAAAGACCCCCGTGCTTATTTTTAGTTAGAATTCAATGTCTTCCATTTCAGAGTTATCATCTTCTCCAGGAAGGAACTGCTTTTCCTCATCAGTCAATTCATTCTCATCGTCACTAACAACACCATCACCATTCATATCTCCATACTTCTGCTCGACGGTGTTATCTTTATATTCCTGAATCGTCTGCTGAATCTTAGCTTCCAATTCATCAGCAATAGCATCAATACCCGCATTCTTGACATCTTCATCAATCTTAGACCAGTCAAGATTGACCATAGATTTAATACGAGAATAGATAAACTTACTGCGTTTCTGTTCAGCATTATCTACATTGAATTCAGGAATAATATCAGCAATATTCTCTGCATACGATTTTGCATTATTCAAGTCTTCAATTGTATTCTGCATTACCAGAGACTTAGGAGTAAAGAATTGTACCTCAATCAAACCTTGATCAATTGCTTCTCGAGTTTGATCGGATCCGCAAATTTCCAGGATACGTAAGCACATAGCTTCCCAGTTATCATGGAGATCCTGTTGTTCATTACGAATCGCATTACAGATTTGTAAAGACTCCATAGAAAGAGTACGTGCAAACTGTAAGTTACCATTCGTTGCATCAATGACAGCAGAGTCAAGACCAAAGGATGATACAATAGCATTCAACAGCGTACGTAGGAAGTCATCGTTCATATCGACATCCTGACCAGGAATATAATCGGTTTCTATATATTTTTCTGTTCCGTCATCTGTTGGAATTATAATATCCGAAGAAGCATTAAAGGGGTTCAAAATTTGTTCAAATGAACCATGAAGTGTACCAAGGTTATTTTCAGGCATTGTCAATGAAGCCATAGCATTCTGAAGATAACGCTGTACGTTAGGAGAAGCTCCCATATGAACAGTATGAATCTGCCTACCACGACCACGAAGAACCTTGGTCATAATATTATTCATAAGCAATGTGGAGTACAGTTTGGTAAAGAATACGGCATTCGTCAGAATAGAATCATCTGCACGAGAAAGATCGAAAATTTCATCTGCATAATAGAAAGTGATTCTCTTATTACCCTTATAGATTTCATTATTCAAAACAAAATCATGCATCAGATCAATATCTTCAATACGATTAATACCAATATTTGGATCAAACGTATTGATGATCTTTTCTGAGAGAGTCTTAGAGATAATCTCTTCTGCAGTCTTTGTGGACTGTTGCAGATTTGTAGCACGGGATTTCAACAGCTGGTCTTTTAATGCTTGTGCAAAGTTAATTACATTGGTAGTACCAGCATCCATTGTAATATCATTTACTACAAAATATCCAATTACCCGACCACCAATCTTCAAACAGAAAACCTTTGCTGGATCAAGCCTTTCCAACATACACCGACGAAGTTTCTTCTGTTTCATTCTCTGAACAATCATTGTTAACTTAGAAGTATCTATCACAGCTTCATTCAGAGTGCCTTCAGAAGATCTCTTCATTACATTCTGAAGTTTAAACTCAGAATACGCTTCAGAGAGTAATTCACCATGAGTCTCCTTCATCATATGAGCAATAGGAGACTTCTCAACGATAATATTCATATCCTTAAATGACAGGTTTACAGTACTTTCATCAATAAAGCCATCATCACTATTGCTTTGACGTAATACTGTTCCTTCTGCTGTCATACCATGAGATTCTCGTAAAGATAGGATCTTCATATCAATGGAACATTCATTGATGGAAGAAGATAGATCAGTATAAGACTGATCTAAGAAATCCATATCAGACATTGTTCGAGTAGATTCATTTAAACCCTTCTGTTTGATCATTTGAAGCATATGATCGAATGTTTCATTATAATCAATAACAAGCATGTATTCATGACCAAGTTTGTATCGATTCATATATACATCACGAAGGGTATTATCAAGCTTCATCTCTTTCTTAATTTGCTCAATATCAGATTGAATGGCAGTTACTGCCGTAGAACCTTTATATTTAATTAAGAAAGTAGCATCATTCTGAATATCAGGAGACAGACATTCATTTACTAAGAACATCAGTACACGATTAATCTGAGGAATCAAAATCGGCATGATTTCATAATCCTTAATAATCGTATAATACTTTTTGTTCTTCATGACCAATGAATCCATCAATGTACCAAATCCTGCTACATCATTGTTATTGGACCCATTGATCATATCAGAGATATTCGTATAGATTTGTGCATCAGTAGAAATATCAGGAAGCTTTGTTCCCTTTACTTTATCATTCTTTGTACCATAACCAAGAAGTGTAGTTTTAGTACTGTTCATTTTAGCATCATTCAGTGTACGAGAAACCGAAGTAATACTCTGTGTGATCTTATCTTTCGCTGCGCGGGGCAGTGAATCGTCCAAACCATTTACAAGAGTGGACAAGAGTTTTTCATTCATATTTTATACACACCCCTTCGTAGTGAGCTTAGTGGTGTTTCTTTTAAATCACCTTGTCATATTATAGGTTTGTTCGGGTAATGGAAATCTAAATATATATTATATTAGTGTATAAAAGGAAGATTATATGAACCAATCTATAATAACATTAGGAGGTTTACTTATGAATGGTGTTACAATTCTTAACTCTACAGAAGTAGTGGCAAAGACTGCTCACATTTGGGATACCAAATGTACTGTATCACTTTGTATTATGATAGCTGGGTTATTTTTATTAATCGGGATGCTATGGGTATCAAGTAAATGGAGTGAACAAAGATTTGATGTGTTTTTATTAATAGGTAGTACATTATTTATTCTTGGTCTTGTGTTCACTATTCTGTTTTATAAAACAGAAAATCCGATCGCATACAAAACACAATATCAAGTTACAGCAGATGATTCTGTATCGCTGAATGAATTTCTTGAGAAATATACGATCATTGGTATTGATGGTAAAATTTATACAGTAGAGGAGAAAAACTAAAATGAGTTTATTTGATCGGTTTAAGACACCTGCAGATGAAGCTGATGTACGGAATCTTCAAGAAAAGATTCTGGAATTATGTCATTGCGGAGATGACACATACGATATCCAGAAAGCCAAACGACTGGCTATCTTATCTGCATCATTCTTTCTGGCACTATCTAATGAACTGAATGAAGATACTGGATGTACGATTTCTACGAATTCCAGTTATTCTGAACAGAGCGATCGTGTTCGGACGAATAGCGTAATCACTATGTATAATCCAAAAACTGGATATCGGTTTGAACAACTCTTTGACCATATGGAGATGAATTAAAGATGAATGAAAATATTGTATATGGAGGAGCAACGGGATTAATACTATTAAGTCCATTGATTGCTATTATCAGTATTAATATCGGCTCTTGGAAAGATAGTCGTAAAAATACGACTAAAATTCCATTGAAGTCTTTTAAGAAGATATATGCAATCAATCCAGATAGTTGGTTTCTGTATTCGTCTACAGTATGTCGATTTTATAGGAAAAAGTATGAAGTGATTCCTTTTGTGACGAGTAATAGAGGTCAAAACTGTTATACTGGCAATAATAATATGAAAGATACAGAATATGATCCTGTTACAGATAAGTACTATAAATATATTAAGACTGATATCGAGTTATCTTTTAGTTTTCTGGATTTTATCAAATATCGATTTTGGAGACTGAAAGTTAAACGAGAAAAGAACAGACGAGAAAAACTGAATAGTGATACTGAAACTTTACAATTTCTTCGATCTCTCGCAGAAGAAGATATCAAGACGTATACTGATCGTATTAAAAGAGAAGGTCAGGAACAACTTGATAAACTGTTACGAGAAGCAGAGGAACGTGAGAAGAAGTTCAATAAAGGAGTAGGGAAACATGAGCCTGGAATTGACGAAGGAGTTTCTTCGATCATTACCTAAATTTGTAGAATCCAGTGATGGTCAACAGGCAACTTGTGAATGTTGGGTCTGTGAAGGATACAAAGACGGTGGTGGATCAATGAGTATCAAGATTGATCCAGATATTGGAGAGCCAATTAAGTTCTGTTGTTTCAGAATGTCTTGTGGGTCCAAAGGATTCCTGAAACCAAAAGATCTGGAAGCAGCTGGGTGCAGAGATGCTGAAACTTTATTAGAACTTGAAAACTACAATAAAACGATCAATCTTAAATCAGATAAAAAGTTTATAGTCAGAAAGAAACGAGACTATGAACTGGTTAATCTGGATACAAATGTAAATCGTCGAAAGCTTGCTTATATCAATAAACGTCTTGGTGTAAATCTCGAACCATATCAACTTCGTGATTTAAAAATCCAATTAAGTTTATATGACTTTCTATCGATCAATAATATCCAACGGCTTGCGTTCAATGAAAACTATTGTGATACCCTGAATAGTTATACGATCGGTTTTGTCAGTTTATATTCTGATTATCTAATCCTTCGTGATGTATCTAAAGATCAGAAAACTGGTAAACGATATACACAATATCGAGCCAGTGGTAAACCAGATCCGAATGATACGAAGATCTATGGTGTGCCAACTGAAATTGATATACTGAATCCAAAACCAGCTATTATTAATGTGGCAGAAGGAGCCTTCAGTATATTAGGTGCATATCTGCATTGTGGAAAGATCTATAAAGATCGGAAAGATAAACAGAATATACTTTGGTTAGCCAATTGTGGCTCTGAGTATAAGAATACAATTCAGCACATTGTAAAACAATGGGGATTATTGGATGTTGAATTGCATATATGGTCTGATAGTGAAGTAAAAGTAAGTAAGTATGAAAAACTTGTACGAGATTTAGAATCTCATATGAATCTTGTGCATGTCTATATTCATTATAATACAAAAGCAGAAGATTTTGGTCATGCTGCTGAAGATATTAAGATGGATATAGTCACATTGGTATAAAAAGATACTCCCGGGGTTAAATCCTCGGGAGTTTTCTTTTTTTTTTCTTTTATTCTCTATAGACCGGTTTTTCTGAGTTACGGTCTATCAAGTCACTCCTATCGGAAAGGAGTGTATAAGTAATGGCAACTTTGAAGCAAAGATTAAGAAGAAAGAATACTTCGGGGACTTATGATACTGTATATCTTGAAACTGTTGCTACTATAGTAAAGATGAGTGAAAGTGATAGTACTAAACTAAGTGATAAGATCAGTAGTATGGATACAGCTATTGCTGGTAAGCAACCTGCAGGTTCTTATGCAGCAGCTTCCCATACACATGATAATAGATATTACACTGAAAGTGAAGTTAATACTAAGCTAAAAGCTAAACAAGATTCAAGTAGTGCTATTAATACAGGTAATATTGGTAGTCAGAGTGTAAACTATTCTAATAGTTCTAATTACTCAAATAGTGCTGGTTCTGCTACATATGCGGCTGCTAGTAGTAACTATGGTCAAGTATTACGCAATCAGGGATTATCTTCTTCTGCAGCTACTCCATCAGCTAATGGTGAGATTATCTGGCAGTATAGTTGAGGTGATGTAAATGTCACATAATACTTTAATTAATGGTGCTTCACATGGTATAAGTAGTGCGAAAACTATCATTAATGGTACTGGATATAAGATTAATTCTGGGAAGACCTTGATTAATGGAACAATAAAGAATATTAGTTTTATATCACCGAAAAGTTGGTATTGGAATAATACTCTAATAACACCTACATCAAATATTATTGCAAATAGAGATAAATATGGAGCTTACTTTGGATTTAGTATTACTAGTAATCCATCTGATACATATAAAGCATTAGAGATGCTTAATTCTGGAATTATGAACTATCAAACCACCGGTGGTACTATATATCAAGTTTACAATAGTGGTAGTTGGAGTGGTTATTATAGATCGATTACATTTGATCTCCCGCCAGAGGGAGAGCTTCTTGCTTATCTTTTAGCAAATGCAACGCCTATATATGATTAAATAAGGAGTAATTATAAATGGGACACAATGTATTGATTAATGGTACCAATTATTCTATTAAAGGCGGTAATAGTTTAATAAATGGTGCATCGTATAAAGTTAGCGGGGGGGGGGTACTAATTAATGGTACCCGAAAAAATATTGCATTTGGAACGCCGTTAAATAATCTCTCTGTTGGTAGTAGTGTCTATATGAATGTGAATGGGGTTAGGACTGAATTCTTAATTGTACATAAAGGAAATCCTGATACAAATATATATGATAGTAGTTGTAATGGTATTTGGTTATTGATAAAAAATATCTATGAACAGAGAGCATTCTATATATCACAAGGATATCAACAAGATAACGATTATGGTAATAAAAATAGTTTTAAAGAAGATAGTCAAATTGTTCAATATTTAAATAATGATATTTATAATAGATTTGATTCTAATATTAAAGCTATTATAAAACAAATTAAAATACCAGCACGTAAATATGGAAGTGATAGTGATGATATTAGTTCACTATACAAACTTGAAAGTGGTGTTAGCTTAAAAATATTTTTATTAGGTGAATATGAATTGGGGTCTACAAATAATAGATTTGATGATGGAAAAGTATTACAATATTTTAATGATAGTGATTATAATATAAGGGCGGAGCGAGCTATGGCTAAACTTAATGGATCAGATAGCTTATGGTGGCTCCGAACTCCAAATTTTGGTTCTAGTGATAGTAATGGAAATATAGGTTGTATATATTATAATGGATTCATCACCACTAGCGGATATAAGCCTATGTTAAAAGAAACTGAAATATATGATGGAACGGGCAGAACATTACCATTTGGTATTCGTTTTGCTCTTATACTTCCTAATAATATAAAATGTGATTCTAATATGAATATTATTACATAGAATGTGATATTATATGTCTTCACATAAAACTTTGATCAATTGCAGAAGACTTCTATACCTGTTTATTAACGATTAAAGGAGGAATAAAATAAATGGCTACTTTTGTTAAAGTAAATGATACTTTATATCCTGCAACTATCAATGGCAGAATGCAGGATTATGAATGGGATAATCGTGAAACCAAAGAGATTATCATGGAGAATACATATGACGGTATTAAGGCTCTGTTTGCTGATGGCGTATCATGGAGCATTGTGATGCCCGAGCAGAAGCCCAAGACAGATGATACTGGTAATCCTCTTAAAGATTCTAATGGTAATATCATTTATGAAACTATCAATTCTGAGTGGGATAATTCTGAGTTTAATCTTGCTGGCCCTATTACTGATTATCGTGATGGTAGAGTCTCTATCAAGATGGGTAAGACTACTGACCTTGAAGATGCTTATGCAATGATGATTGGAGGTTAATGGATTATGACTGCAAAAGTTAAAGCTATTAGGAATTTATATCGTCATGGACGTATTTCAAAAGAACAGTTAAAGAATTCTGTTCCTTCAGTTATTACCACTGAAGAATATAAAGAAATTACTGGTGAAGATTATAACTAAACAAGATATAAAATTCCCTCTCCGTAAATGGAGAGGGAACCTTCTTTTTATTTATCTGAAACATAACTATAATTAAGTAATAACCTATGATAGGGGTGAGACTCCATATGGGCATGGTTAAACAGTCAAATAATCAATATCTGACTGAGTACTATATCGACCTTAAGACGAAAAATAAATCGTTTATTAAGATCGCTGCAGTGCTTTATCAGGAAGGTATTGATAATTTCTTTTTCCTTGGATTAAATAACAAAAAGCTGCAGGGAGTAGATCCCTATGATCCGGATATCACAGATGAAGAGCGCTTCATGATATTCCGGGAATGTGCTGAAAATAGATGGTACTTCTATCGTGAAGTATTTAGAGTCTCTGAATCTGGTGCCTCCACTGAAGTTGGTGGTGGTTCTCCTTTCTTACTGAACCGTGGTAACTTGGCATACTTATGGGCAATGAGTTTAAATATCTCTGCTTATTTAATTATGCCTCGACAGACAGGTAAAACCTGGGCTGCTATTGCTGACTGTGTATGGACACATCAGTTTGTCCGTGGTTCTAACATTTTACATTTTAATAAGAATCAATCTGATGCTAATATGAACGTCCGACGTGTTTCTGATGCTATTAAGATGCTGCCTATGTATATGCAGCACTCTAATATTGACCAGCTTGATCCTTCTGAGAAACGTCGAGTAAAGAATAATGAAAAGACAATTCGAAACACAATCAATGCAACGATCGAAGCTATGGCATCTGCTGGTAATGAAGCTAAGGCAGACTCTATGGCCCGTGGTAAAACAGCATCTAAGATTTGGTGGGACGAGTTGGCCTTCATATTCTTCAATGAAGCTATGTATGGTGCATCTACGCCTGCATATGAAAAAGCTCGAGAAATTTCTGAAAAGAACCAGACACCATATGCAATTAGTATTACAACAACTCCTGGTGATCTGGCTACACCGCATGGTGCATTTGCTTATAAGATGATGGAGGATTCTATTCCTTTCCAAGAGGAAATGTACACTTGGAAGAGAAAGAAACTCTATGATATTATTTATAATACACCAGATAAGACTGGTTTCGTATTTATTCAATTCTCACACTTACAACTTGGTGAAACGGATGATTGGTATCTGGATCGTGCTAAGAAGATGAATAATCCGATTCGTGCACGACGTGAGTATCTGCTTGAGTGGATCAACTCGAATGGTAACTCCCCGTTTGACCCGGATGACATTGAAGTTATTGGTGATCTGTCTATGCAGCGGCGTGGTACTGCTGAGACTGTTAAGATCAATAAATACTTCAATTTGAATATCTATCAAGAGTATCATGGACGTAAACCCGTATTAATCGGTGTCGATGTTTCTGGTGGCCTTGGTCGAGATAGTACTGCAGTTGTTGTGGTACATCCTGAAACACTGATGCCCCTTGCATTCTTTAAATCTAATATGATTCCTTCTGATCAGTTGAAGAAATTATTGATTACTCTGGTTACGAGAATTTATCCGAATTGTATATTGACAATCGAAAATAACTCTGTTGGTAAACCATTAATCGATCATTTACGAGATACTGCAGTTGGACGAGTATTATATAAGGAACGTAAGAAGAAAGAAATTGACATGGGTGTCAATGCTGCTACCAAGAAGAAGCATAAGGAAGTATTAGAGTATGGTCATAATACCAACCCGACTTCTCGTGCACAGATGATGGAAATGCTGGAGAATATTGTTCATAACTCTCCTTCTCATGTAGCATTCCCTGAACTCTATGAAGAGATTCGGTACATGGAACTCCGTAATGGACGTATTGACCATGCGGCTTCTACACACGATGACTGTACCATGGCATACCTCGGTATTCTGTGGGTGGTACGTTATGGTACCGGCTTAAAGAATAAGGGTATCTATTGGACTATCACAGATGGAGAAGACGAGGCAGAAGATAGATATGATACTTCTGATTCCTGGAAGAAAGCCCATCGAATTGTTATTGATCACAGGGAAGAAAATGAAGAAGATCGTCTGATTGACTTCTTATCTTCTGAACAACCATGTGAGACAAGTTCTACGCTTGCAGAACGTGAACGAGCAGAATACTATCGAACCTTAGACCAAATCGAGGGTATTGACTTGGATGATGATCCAACTTTATCTGCAATCGATAATATTCCTGACTCTACACAACGTCTTATCATGAAGAACTATTACTCTATGTTATCTACAGACATGAACGAAAACTTACTAAACACTTTTGTTGATCCAGAGTATGGACAGATGGGTGTTAATGTTGGTAGTAAAGATGACTGGAGTAGCTTGTATAGTTGGTAATATAACATAATTATAGATGCATTCTTTTGCTGGGGAACGGAAGTCTGCGTTAAGTGATGACGGAATGGATTATTGTTTTCCATACGTATTGCTCCTTTAAAGTGAAGAAGGTGGGAGAGGCATAATGCCTCTCCCGTCTTCCCTTCTTTTACAACACACCAGTGCTACCAGCATGGTATAAATCTAACATTAGCCCTCTATTCCGATTGCACATTATCAAGATACGCATCAGTTCTCCAAATTCAAATGTATCAATATTGATTAACCCTTTCATGAATGATTGTAATCGTACAAGATTCACATATGTCAATTTAGCAAAAGCTGATACAGTAATATCATTTTCTTTACAATATTCTGTAATAGCAGCTCTGATACTTGGTGATTTTGATTCACAGATAGAAGTAAAATTCTTACATCTATCGTCAAATGAAAGCTGTGGCATAATTTACTCCTTTCTATATAATATTAGAAATTCGAAAGATGCATACCAGAAATACTGTAATAATGCCAGCTATTGCAGCAATAATTTTAAAGTCCTTATCTTCCATAATATATACCCACTTATTTAAAAGGTTTGAATATAACCAATATATTGCTCAGTTAAACCTTTGTTTGTTAACTGGATAGCATATATCCACAGATGATCAATATCTGTTTGCTCCAATAATATATAGAATTCATCTGGATCTGATATACCTTGAAGCATCGATTTATAAATAGGAATTTTGATTCGTTCTCCTCTGATATCGATATTAAAGAAATATATCTGTGGAGACTTTACTGCAATTTGATACAGATTATAACGACTTGCATCAAAAGCTATTCCTATACCCCCTGCATTGATATATTCCAGCATTCTTTGGTACGTATTACAAATATTTTCTACTATTGGCGACTGATTACTCACTGGATATTCAAGAACAAGAACTTCAGTTCCTATTACTTCATCACAACAAGTAAACAGCATACATAAACGTAATTTATGATCCACTCCTCGTACATGAAGTTCTTCTTTAACATCCTTTGGTTTTGCTTTTACTTTCTTTTTTGCTTCTAACAATCCAGCATGACCACGAGCATACATAGCTAACAATTCTTTTGGTTCTATGATCAAAGTCATATCATAAAATGGATCATTATACTCCTCTGCTTCTGGTATATATAAAATATAATGTAATCCAATATCCGAATCATCATCTACAGAATAACAACCCATGATCATTCTATCTCGCATCAGGAACTTTGTATACTTAGACTTAGTTGCTCGACGTAACAACTCTATAAAAGGCTTCAGCTTCATTGATGTTTTATTTCCTCCTTTATAAAGATAGACAGGACTCATTTCGAGTCCTGTCCGTCTTTTTCTTCAACTTTCTTCAAAGCTTCATCCAGAGAAACTCCATCTAACATCTGATCAATAATATCACCACATTCATCAGATAATGGAAGATTAAACCATGCAGAACCAAGAGATAAATAATCTTGTGATAAATAATCTCCTGTAAATTCTGCACCAGGGATATAATATTTTGTATCTTCTTTTCTCTTTACCTGACCTAATGGTAACAAATTTTGATACTTACTAACTTTATGAGGAATAATCAATCTACCAATTTGAGTAGAACGAGACAACGATCTTGTAAATTTTGCCCATGGATATTCTGATGCATAATCCTCATCCATTACTTCATCGAAGACATGTTTACTCGGAATACCATCGATTAATTCTGCACCATTCGCAAAGTTATTATCTGGATTACCAACCAGACCACCAGGTAATGGAAGTTTACGATTTGGACTATCTTCAAAAATTGCTAAATTTTCATCATATGCATTCGCTGCTTCTACTTTAGCTGCTTCTGAAGTTTCATCCTCTTCTTCACCACTATTACTAGATACGCTATCTTCACCGATACTTGTAATCAAATCATCGACTGAATCAATACCCTCTAACAAAGTCATATCGATATCATCTTCATCCAGATTCAGTTTATCTAAAGCCATACGAAGAGCTTTCCGTTTACGAGCTTCTTCTACTTTCTCAGCTTCCTCTTCATTTGCATACTCTGTATAATTCACGTTGATATTATGACCAGGTACAAATCCTCTTCTCAGATATCCAGCATAATAAATCTGCTTCTGATACTTCGTCTGTTTTACCAGATGATGAAGCGGGCAGTTATGCTGATTCATATCGTATACAAGAGACATCGTATCATTGGTCACAAAGTCAATCAGATATTGACACCAAACATCTCGAATATTATATAACACAAAGTTCCAATAATCCAATATTGCAGCATTCGTAACATCAATACCCTTCTGGAAATCCCACTTACCCATACCAAGTTCGATGTTTGCAATATTATCTAACTTATTTGAACCATATGCTTTACGACCTTTACGAATACCTGCATAATTCTGCATCTGATCAATATATTGCGTTGTAGATGTCATACGAATATAACTATTACGTTCTGCAATATCAATCGGACGATTATCCATATGAAAATCTACATATTGACAATCTCTTGGAAAGAAATCTCTATCGGACATAATCTCAACGGGATCCATTCCAAGATATTCCATACGAGCTTTCATCTTCGGCATATCGTACGGCATATTCCAGAATTCACACAAATCGGGCTTATATCTATTAATTGTATCAAACACATTCTTCAGAAGATCATTTTCTGTTTTACACATCACAATATGATATTCAGCTTTAGTATGAACTTCTTTCTTCTTACCTTTCTTAATAACAGTTTGTACATCAAAACATTTATGACACTCTGCATAAAAGTCATTTAATTTACTTACAAACTTTTCTTGTTGAGGATACCGTTTATAATCCTCTAATAAGAATGTAAATACCTGAATACCAAGTTTTGACCACTGACTCTTTTGATCAAAATTAAAAATCAGTGTTACTGCATTCACCGGGTCCATATTCATTGCTTGCTCAGATGAATTCAAACCATAAATATCGTTCTCGATATCGGCGAATACTTTATCAATTACTCCACCATGAGATAAGTCATAATGAACACCTAATTGAACCCAGTAATAATCTTCAACTGACATATCACCAAATAATGCATATGGCCATTTGAAGATTTCTTTCTTCACTCGAGAATTACCAGTTGTAACTCCATTGTTATACACTTGAATTAACTTCTGACCAACTGGATCTGGAATTACTTTCATTTCATCATATATTCTACGTAACACCAGCCGAGCTGGCACCTTTGCAGGATATACATTATCAATTGGATAATATTCTCTCGGAGTTAAAAATGTCTTACGATATTCAGGTTTTACAAAAAATACTTCCATCGGAGGTTCTGTAATCCGATGGACATTTTTCTTTCCTGTTTCATCTCTGTATGTGATAAAAAGTTCATTATCTTTATGATCGCCATGATGTTTAAATTGATTATATTCCAGTACATTAAATACTGTTGCAATTCCACCTTCTTTAATCGGCAGAATACCATTCATACTCATATTATATTACCTCCACTGTAATACTGTATTATAATGTCTTTAAAAGCATCATTTTATACATATTTAAAAATCCGATTTTAAAGGGGTATGGAGATATATACTATAAATGTGATAGGAACAAAGAATACCTATCAAAATACATACAAAATCCATCAAATTTACCTAAGATGGATCAAAAACAAAAGAGCCCTTAAATGGGTTAGGCTATGAGCCGGAAAGGAAAAATTATGAAGTATTCTGTAACTATGACCAAGACCGAAATGAAGAACCTGTCCAGCAGTTTTGCTGCCCTGTCCAAGACTGCGCTGAATGCGATTCTGCCGCATATCGATGAGGATTATGCTGAGATTCTCAGCATGACCGATGCCAGCTTCGACGAGTTCGTTGATAAGCTGACTTCCGGTGGTATGTCCAACAAGGACTTTACCATCGAGTATATCGTTCATAAGGATACCATTACCGTGAATGCGGAAATGGATATCAAGCTGACATTGAAGGTCCTGTCCTTTTACAGGAAGTTCCTGGCTGATATCATCCCGTACATCACTGCTTTCTGTAAGAAGCATGAAGATGAGCTGGATGATCTGACTGATCTCCTCAGCGCCCGTGCCGAAGCTATGACCGAGGCACTGATGGAGATGGTCGAGGAGTTCGATATGGATGCTCTGCAGGCTTCTGCCTGGGGTTGCTTCAAGGATATGATGAACCCCATGGGGAGTAACAATGCTGATATTCCCTATGAAGATATCGGTAAGATCAAGGATCGCAATGAGAGGGATGCTGCGTATATCAATTATATCATCGCAACGGAAATCAGGATGATCGATGCTGCTTCTGATAAGGAAGCAGAAATGCATCGGTTTGGTAACATGGTTGCTGAAGAACTTCGTGATGCAGATGCAGATGTTGCGCTGTGGATCACGAAGCAGCTTTTTGGTCGGATCATCGACCACTACGAGAAGCAGGAGAAGCTCTCCAAAGAGGAAGAGCTCGAAAGAAAGTATCATGGTAAGAATACCAAGGAGTAATTAAAAGTTACATCCTCGTGTGTTATAGGGGAGTAGAGATAGTTGTAGGTCTCTACTCCCCTTCCTTTCCAATGATATTTTCTTTTTTTTTTATAAAAGAAGTACTCCCGAGGATTAACCCCGGGAGTATGTAATTACTTCTTAGCTCTGATCTCTTCCTTCTTCTCGGAAACAGCACCAGAAACCTTATGGTTCTTCTGAGTCTGAGCATACAGCTTCTTAGCAATGCGCTCAGCCTTATCACCATACTTCTTCTTCATCTCGGTCATATTATCCTTCTTGATCTTGCAGCCCATCTTATATTTGGTGAACTTACGGTCACCAGCCTTACGGGCCATCTTCAAGGTGATAATGGACTTCAGACGAGCAATCGTGGCAGCCTTACCCATATGGATAACATTGGTCTTCTGGTTCAGCGTAACACTGGTGGACTCGCTCATCGGCAGATAACCCTGACCTTCCAGATAATCAGCAACGCGAACAAAAGCCTCACGAGTAGCTTCATCCATCAGCTCAGCGGACTCACCCAGAAGCTCATTCTGGATAATAGAGGGCAGACAAGCAGCATAGCACTCCTGCATGAACTGCTCATCGTTCTCGAAATCGAAACCATCGATCTCAGTGGATTCATTGGTGAACACGTCATCCTCACGATTTGCAAATGCACGGAGGTCATTCAGGAACTTACTCATAATTCAATAATCCTCCTTATGTTGATTATTCTTTTAAACAGACAAAAATACTTGCGCAAGCATTTTTAGCATTATTCAGTCATCTCTCGGTCCGATAAGTGTCCAGTTTATCAGACTACAATGCTTATATTAATGTTTGGATATTTAATTGTATAAAGAGGTGTTTCTTTTTCCACACTTTTATTAACTTCTATATACATGGAGGTGAGACCTTGGAATGAAAGAGATATTAAAACATGAGTGGATTTCTCGTATGACAATGGCAATGTGTGCAACGCATCCAGATGTGGAGAAGAGTAAGATTGAAGAAATGGTTGCACAAATATATGCAAAGCGCGTAAAGGATACAGAAGTACAAATTTTTAATAACTATGAAAATACATTGGCTTCAGCAACACTATTAAGTTTAGTGGATTGGTTTAGGAATTCTAAACCATTAATTGCTGAGTCAGGTGTTTATTTTTATCCAAAGTCACAGAAGCGTAATGTGAATGTCGAGATTATCAAGGACGATATGCTTGATATTCGTAAGATTCATAAGAAAGAAAAATTTAAAGCAATGCAGGCTGGTGATGAATTCTTAGCAGCAGTTAAGGATCTTCAGCAAGCAAACGATAAGAAAGCTGCAAACTCAGGATATGGAGCAGAAGGTCAGTCGTCTTCTTTTTTATATAACATTCATTCAGCAATGAGTGTTACATCCTGTGGTCGTGGTCAGATTAGTACAGCTTGTCAGTGTTTTGAAAACTTATTGGAAGATAATGTATTATTCTTTCATATGACTGAATTTTATAACTGGGTATATAATATCATTCATGAAGAACCAGATTGGAAGTATGATGTATGGGATGTTGTGGGTATTAGTCCAAGTAGACAACAGTTCATAGATCGATATACAAAGAAGTTCGGTCATGAATCATTATGTAATCCAGAAGAGATTGGTCAGGTATATGATAGTTTAAGTGATGAGATGCGAATCAGAGTATATTATAAAGCGAATATCAGAGAGTTTTTATCTTTGAAGAAACCAGCTTATTTATATTCTGATATAGCATGTGCTGATGTAGAATTTATCGATCCGAATATTATGCCGGAAGAGATTAAACCGATGATTGATAAGTTGACAGATTGGGTTTTGGAATTTGTGGCTTATAAGCATGGTATTTTCCGATATGAAGATCGAACTCGTTATCAGAAGAGGAAATGTACTATTGTTATCGATTAACTTGAAATCTAGTCGATGTAAAATCGGTTAAATTGCGGGAAAGCCCCCATAACCTTGATAGGCTACAACGTAACTGGAAACGGTAAGCGTGAATGCGGTATATCTTTAAAAGATCAGAAACCATAAAAACAATCAAGTCAGGGGTAACCGAGTGTGCAAGTCACTCAGACGCATCGAAATACCTCAGCGGGTAGTGCCGGTGGTAGACGTTCAGAGACTATAATACCGAGTTATTTATTAATGTATTACTTTTTTATATGAGTTGGATTGCTATTAATCGTCCAGATAAATTAATCGGATTTGAGATTAATGAATATGGGATTATACGCAATATTATAACAAAAGACCCCTTATATGAATATAAAGATACCCACGGTTATATCTGTGTAAAAATTACTGGATCTGAATATAAAGTCCATCGAATTGTTGCTGATCATTTTATCGGTAAAATATCAAAAGGATATGAGGTTCACCATAAGGACCACGATAAAAGCAATCCTTATTATAAAAATCTCGTTATATGTACCAAAAAACAACATAGACGTTATCATGCAACAACAGATGCTCCAGTATTATCTATTCCAACTAAGCATGGTTATACTATATTAAATGATGATATGGTTCATGAAATATGTAAACGTTTAGAAAATAAAATGTCTTATCCAGCTATTAGAGAAGAATTAGGGTTATATAATATAACTGACGATTGTATCAATAAGATAGCCGTAGGTAAGAATTGGACTAACATATCATCTCAATATAATATTACTAAAGCAAATAGAGCATGTATGAATTCATATTCAGATAATGCTTTGATAATTGGAATATTAATGAATCGTGGATATACTGCTAAAGAAATTGGAAGGATGATGGGATATGATACTTCAAACAATACTTCATATCAAAGATTATTTAAAGCTGCAACAAGATATAAACAATGGCTTAATGAAGGTAAATGGGGTCTTATTCGTAGAGCCGATGCTGATAAGTTAATAGAAAAATACATTAATAAATAAAATTGTATAGTCCACTCCCTCATTAAATACTAGGAAACTAGGGGTACTATAGGACAGATTCTTAAGAAGTGGGAATCTTTAAATTCTGTGAATTGACGGGAACGTAAGTAACTTATATAAAGTTATGCCTTAGAGCCTTATACACGAAGTAATCACAGGAATGTAGATTATGGATCTGGAGAAAGACCAGATGTATCGTAAAAGAGATAAGGATTGGTTAACCCGCAGCCAAGCATCCAGAACGGATGAAGGTTCAACGACTAATTGAAAGCGTCCATTAGCATGGTAATGGGTAACGTGAGTAAGTGAGGGCTTAAGTGAGCTCAAAGCGCAGAATATATACCACACCAATGCGTGGTTGAATGATATAGTCTTCTCTTACGGGAAATCCGTAAGCGGTTCATTATGAACGGGGTAGGAGTAACGACCCTATCTGAAAACAAGGAACTTTCTTCATTATGGGAGCCTTTATAAATATCTGATTGAAAATGTTCTTCAGGGAAAACTCTTCAGAAAGAAATCAGATCGAGAAGCATATAAACTTCGTGTATTGAATGTGTTGTCGAACTTCAGTACAAAAGCGATTATGGAACGTTTGTGGTTCTATTGTGGGACTGCAAATATTGCTGAAGAAGATAGACAGCATATCAATATGAAGAATGAATTTTATTATTCTCGAGTTATGGTTACGTTTGCTAAGAAGTCCTATGTTGGGCTGCAGAAACGGCAGGAAGAGGTTGTCTTTAAAGAACCGAAGATCGATGTAAAAGGTGTTAACTTCTTTAAGAGTACAGCATCTGAAGATACAAGTAAGTTTATCTACGATAAGGTATTGATGGGTGAATTGCTTGATCCTCATGATGAAAAGATTTCTTTGAGAAGAACGTATAAAACAATTAATGATTTCCAGAAACAGATGGGTGATGAAATTCGTTCTGGTAATACTGGATATCTGAAGAGATCTATTCGAGTAAAGACTCCTGATGGATATGCAGATCCAATGCGTATTGGTCAGTATAAGGCAGTCTTTATTTGGAATTATGTAATGCCTGATAAGGAACGAATTGATTTACCTGCAACTGTAACATTAGTAAAAGTTCAATTAAGAAATAAACAGGATGCAGCTCCATTAGAAAGATGGCCAGATATCTATAAGAGGATCTGTAAGTTATTCGATGAGAATGATGAAGTGGGAGATACCATTGATCCAGAAACTGGAAAAGTTAAGAAGGGTAAGGGTATCAAAGCGATAGCTATGCCGAGTGAATTGGATGAAGTTCCTGAATGGTTGTTATCTATTATTGATGTAGAGACATTGGTATCTGATAATATGAAACTGTTTGGTCAGATATTTAAACCATTGGGAATGAGTCCAGGGAAAACAACTCATAATGGAGCAACAATGACGTATTATACGAACATCGTTCGAATTTAAAGGAGGTTATATCATGTTTCAGTATAGCGGTGCAGATTTCAATAAGATTATTGCATTGGAAGAGGCTCTCTTTCAGAGCCTCTCCAAGGATATTACCATCAGTAATCAGAAGGGTATTATTGAAGATATTGATACCAGTAAGTGGATGGATGATCCTCTGCCTGTCGTAATTCTGATCAGTGGTGCTGGTGGTAACGGTAAAGATACGTTTATCAACTATGTGAACCAGAGTATGGCAGTGTATAATCTGTCTACTATTGATCCGATTAAGGAAGTGGCTTCTACTCTGATTAATCTGACAGTTACTAGTGATTATAGTGCTGTGGATAGCAAGAAAGAGATGGATGATAAGAGTGACCGATATCGTGAATTCCTTCATGAGTTGAAGATGGCCTGGTCTAAATTCAATGATGGACCTAATATCAATATGCTTGAGGAGACTCGTCATGTGTTAACTATGCATGAAGATGCTCGTGAACGATATGATGTCATCTTTATCCATGTGCGAGAAGCCAAAGAGATTGCTTGTTTAAAGAAAGACATTGAGCGTCACTTTGGTATTGGTTGTCTGACTATGTGTGTTCAGGGTCTTGTCGATCCTTCTTCTTATGAGAATGAATGTGACAAGAACGTCAATGAATATGCATATGATCTGTATATCACCAATACCGATCTTGAGATTCTGAAGATTCAAGCAATGTTCTTTGCTGCACGTTTGGAAAATGTAAATAAAACATTGGGTATTCCTTGTTGTTATGATCATTCCCATGAAAATGATGCAAATGTTACAACTATTCTTGATGTGCAAACTAACGAAGTTGTCACTGATGATAAGATCCACAAAATTGTCAATGCTATAAAAGCAGTAGCCGATGAGGAGGTACCCAACCTCGCCGGGTTTCATACCGACGTGGATCCTGCTGACCTTGCTTAAGTTAACAACAATACCCGGACAAGTATTATTGATCATTTTATTGATACGACTTTCTTTTTCTTCTTTCCGTGTATTTTTATATGAGAAATACTTTAAGAAGAAACACCATTCGGTATAGTTGTAAAAGAATATTTCATTGACAATATAATATACCGAGAGTAAAACAAGAATAATAACAATAAATAGAAAAGATGATTCCTCTCAGGTTCTCGGACTGGGAGGAAGATTCTTTCTCAAAGAAAGGTTGGTATATATTATGCCTATGAGTAACTATTCCCAGTACAATTCTGGACCCAAGTCTGCTGGTAATTACCCTTCCCGTGGTAATTATAATCGTCCTGCTGGTGGTAATACTGCTGCCCAGGGATTTAATCGGAATGCCAATACAGATAGTCAGACTGAAGGAGTTATGATGTCCAATGAGAAGATGGGTAAGTTTTTGCGTACTCGTTATTGGAATCGTTTCCTGACAATTGAGATTGGTACGTATCAGCCTGGTACTCCGCTGGATTACAATACAGTTCGTAATGCACAAGTGTTCAGTGCAGTGTGTTCTTTCAGTACGATGTTTGCGCTCCGTAATATCATGGAAGAGGTTATGGAGTCTTTGAAGCAGACAAATACATTCGAGTCTGTTGCTATCGAGGGTAATCAGAAGAAGGATGTTATTATTGAGATCTCTAATGGTTCCAATATTAATCAGCCTATGGGTCTGTACCTCGTGATCTATAAGAATGTGGATGCTGGTAAGAGAACCAATACTTTTGAGATCTATCCTTTTACTGCACTGAAAGTGATGCGTGGGTATGACCATAATACCGGTGCGTCTAAAGATGATATCAAAGCAGTTGGTGAGTTTAAGAAGTTCTATACGATTGTAAATGAAGGTTGTAAGGCATTTACTATGGCTCAGGCACATGCTGTGAAGGAAGCTACCAAGATGGATCGTATGGCTGGTATTAATGCTCTGACTGCTATCAGTGCTTCTATGGGTATCGATCAGATGAAGTCTGTTACTGCCGCAACGACTGGTGGTGCTCGTACAACTGGACAATCCTCTTATAGCCGTGGTGGGTATAGCGGTGGTAATAATGGTACTGGTCCTAATCCCAATAACTATCGTCGTACTTCCCAGGGTGGTCAATGGAACCGTAATGGACAGTATGGTAATGCTGGTGGTAATCGTAACTCTTATCAGCAGACCCAGAATAATATGAATAGTGCTTCTTCCTCTTCTCCGAGTGATAACGTGGATGTGACACTGTCCGCAGCAACTCTGCAGCAGGTTACTCTTGACGATTTCACCTAATATAATATGGAAGAATCTAAGAAAGAAATGACACGAGAAGAGATCCAGGCAAGTAGACCTAGTTTGGATCTCTTTCCTCAAATGATGTCAAGTACACGTTTACTGATTATTGATTATGATGTGACACGTGTGCACAGCTTTGATATCTTCCGTATGTTATTACTTGATGAAGAGTATGCTATTCATGTAGATAAAAGATTCTATCCGATACTAACAGCTAAAGATTATGAAGAACAACTTGCATATTATATCCAACGAGCATATAGCTTAAATCCAATTGATCTATTTACGCATACGAAGGATAAAGTTAATATTGTTCAGTTTGAAGAGTTAATTCCAACTCTGTTAAATAACGATATTATCAAAGTAAGTCCAACAGATATTATGGATCAATTCGGTATCTGTTTCAGTAAGAAAACCGTGACTGGATATTTGTTGCGATATGAAAGTGATACTTTTCCTATCCCATGGATCGATAAAGTAAAAGTATTCACATCAAAACAGATTTTGGATATGCGTATGGCAAGTGCTATTATTCAACAATATCAGATCAATGCTGTTATGTGTGCCAGTATTGAATGTGCTATTATTCTTGCTAATCGATTGGACAGTATTCATTACAATGAACCGATCACTTTTATTGTAGGTAGATATATGTATAACTATTTACCAGAGTATCCTGGTGTTATGCGTATGACAGAAAATATGTACTACTACACAATAGAGAAAAAGTATGAGTATGGTACATTTACACCATTTGCAAATCTTCAGCTCCCCAATAGAAGAAAAGAGGAAACGTCTGATGATCAACATTCAGTCTAATGCAATTCGTGGTGATTATCTTCATGAAATCATGGATAAAACTATGAAAGAGCTTCATGATGATATTGTCACTGTTTTTGGTCCATATGCAAAAGATGCATATTTAACACAGAATGGACTTCCATATTATACACGTGATGGTAAAGAAACTTTACGTCTGACTCGTTTTGATAATGAGCTCTCTATGTATGTATTAAAGATTCTTTACCAAGCCGTTCAGCAGCAAGGTAATAAAGTGGGCGATGGTACTACTTCTCTTGGTGTTCTGTATACCAATATGTATAAGACAATTCGTGAGATGGTAGTCGCCAGTGGTGATACAATCACCCGCAAAGAATGGGAAAAAGTTGCTAAGGATATTTGTGCAGAAATTGAAAAATATAAGATTCCCATGACCAAGGAATCTTTACATCAAATGCTATACACTTGTGTACAGGATCCAGATTGGGCTGCCACGATTGAATACAATCTGGCTGATGCCATTATGTCTGGTGCATATATTACCGTAGCTAAATCTAATCTTGCAACAGATTTCAATATGACTGTACATAATAGTCCACTCTTTAAAGCAACAAAACAGTTTTCAATCCGTCCACTGAAAGATGTTGAAAAAGAGTGTGTAATCTTTCATTGCAATGGTATCCTTGATATTGCACATACTGAAGTCATGCAAGCTATGATGGGGTATGTGGCACAGGATACTGCTGGTAAATTTTATCCGAAGACGATTATTATACTCTGTAATGGCCTTAGTGAGGCTTCCAGACGAACACTTAAATCTATGATCACTGATTTAAATACTATGCGAGGTAGTACTCCAGCAGATGAATTTTTTAAGGATTACAACAACATCGCTGTATTTACATTAGATGATTATCGTGCATATGGTCCAGAAGTGTTGGAAGATATCAGTACGATCATTACTGATGAAAAAGGTATTGGTGGACTTGTCAATCAGTTAACCTTTGAAACCCTTATCTGGCAATCTATTGCATCCAATAAGGATATGATTCCTGAATTATGTACTTTTGATTGTGATGTACGTCACTTGGCAAAAATTCAGGATATGTTTACTGAGTCGTATCAAGTTGATATCGATGATGTAAAGGGTATTCGTATTCATAAGAAGCTTGGTCCTATTGCACAAGCTCGATATGATGAATTGCGCAAAGAGATGGATGAAGAGAAATCTGAAATTAAAAAGTTAGAACTCAATAAGCGTCTTCGTACTTCATATGGTCAGTTTATTGAGGTTGAGATTGGTTCTAAGTTAATGAAGGATTCTCAACGCAAATACGAATTAATCCTGGATGCAATCTTGTCCTCCGCTGAAGCAGTAGAAAAAGGTATCTTAACCTGCAACTCTCTTGCACTTGCTGCATATGTAGCACACAACTACTGTGTAACAGCTGCACATGAATGTGACTCCAAGAAGGAACGTATTGGTTCTATTTTTGAATCAGCTTTCATTAATACTTTAACCGATATGATCTACAATGGACCATTTGATGTAGATTATAATGAACTACATGATGTAGTAGTAAAATATATTGCTGATCCAAATTCTCATATTGAGAATTTTAATCTGAAAGGAATTACTGATTTAAATGATATCTTTACACCAGATGAAATTAATGGACCAGATTCTCACTATAAAGAGTTTGGTACATATACTTCATCTGATGGAGAGGAAATTACAACGCAGTATAGTAGCCAGATCATTGAACCAGTTTCTATTATCACTACCATGATTGAAAATAGCACATTAGTATATGAACTGGCCACTGCTCGTACTGTACACCTGGAAGGATTCATTCAGAATTATATCTGAGGTATCTGAACACGAAGGAATTTGAGATATATACTATATAAGTAGAAAGAATGAATGTGTAATTATAAAATTACAATCTTACATACATTCTTATAATATAGATTAAATTCCTTTTGGTATTAATATGCAGTTTATGCCAAGTGCACCTTTGCTTTAACACTCCTGCTTTCTGCATATTAATATAGTGGATTCTTTGTAACCCCTGCAGAGGATCTACATAGGGGGTACTGGAGTTTTGAGTTTCCCCTACTCATTCCCCCTTCTCCAGTACCCCTTTCCTTTCCATATCCGGGTGTAGCTCAGAGGCAGAGCGCTTGTCTTGGGCACAAGAGGCCGGGATCTCGGAATTCCCCACTCGGACCATCAGGACATAACCTGTAAAAATGAAGCGCAAACTAATAAAAATACTTAAAAGGAGAAACAGACATGGAGAATAATAACATCAATACCAATAATCATGGCCAAGCATTGGCTGCATTGATTCTGGGTATCGTGGCAGCGGCTTCCTGCTTCTTTGGCATGGGAGCTGTTGTTGGTCTGGTCTGTGGCATCATCGGTATCGTGATGGCTAACAAGGCAAAGGCCGCTGGTAATAATGAAGGAATTAGAAAGGCAGGTTTCATTTGCAGTGTTGTTGGCACTGTGATTGCTGGTCTGGCTTTCATTATTGCCATTGCGGCAGTTGGCATTATGGGCATCCTGATGTCCTCATATTAAACAAATCTTTTAACCTCCTGCACTATCGGAGCTCTCCTAATGGTGAGAGTATGTAGCAGGTATTAAAAAGCATAATTGTGGTAGTCTAGTGGAGCGAAAGCTGAGAAGCGGGTTACATAATCGGTTATGTGACTGGGGTTACATTCATGAGGTTACCCAGAACAACTAAATAAGTTTAGTGCCTACGTAGAGGTCGATTACTCACCTCAGTCTGATTCACTGGCCAGTGATATTTTGAAAAATCACTAACGTCCTTCGAGGCGTGCCGAATTAGAAGCAGTGGTTAAATGGAGTTTGATGAACAGCTAAACTTATTTACTTCTATCAATTCATTATTATGGTGGTATGGTGGAAATGGCAGACACCCGAGACCTAAAATCTTGTGTCGAAAGACGTGTAAGTTCGAACCTTACTACCACCATTGGTGCCTTAAGTGGCACGGCAAGCCTGGGGAATAGCAATTAGCCCCGGCCCAAGGTATTAGTATTCATGTATGCGCGCCCGCTCATGAGGGCACCTGTCCACAACGATGTAATATTGCTTAAGCTAAGTGGAGGGCAGGAATCAGAACATATAAGAGAATTATCTAGAGGATGGGTATCTTGACCCACTACTTACTCTATGATATTTCGTTCCGATGGAGCAAAACAATATCTTGCTAGATGTTGGATTGGCTGGATGAGGATTAACGAATTTCCTCGAATGGGTGTCACATGGGTTATACCATAGTGGGCATCGTGTAGGCTTAGTTCTGATTAAATAATAAATATGAAAGGAGAAAGTCATGTTTACTGTAAGATGTGTGAGAACACATAAGCACAAATACGGATTAATATCCAGACCACTGGATAGAAAAGCGAAAGACCAGTTTGAAAGAAATAGAGCGCTAGCAGCTGGTCGTATTACTCAGGAAAAATATGATGAGTATCCTGAGTATTATCACTTCAAGAAAACCTTCGATACCATTGAAGAGTTTATTAAATGGGATAATGATAATTTCGGTATGTATTATCCTTTTCTTGAAAAAGACCTTGGTGACCAATGGGAGACTTTTATGAATAAGAATCGCCATATTTGGTTCAGGGGTCATAAAGGATTCCGTTATAACGGAACCAACTATAAACGTTACAAGAAAGCTGAGAAGAAAGTTAAATCTCCTTATGCCGCTTATTTTGTAACGCGATGATGAAGATAAAGGGAGCGGGAGAAATCTCGCTCCCTTGTTTTTCATAAAATATTTTTTGGTGGAGGAAATATCTATGTCAATGAATGATGATATGACTATCTATACTGAAGTCACTATGCTTGGACAAGTCTTTATGGGTGGTTATTACGATGACTCATCTGATAGTTTTATAATTGCCTATGTGCAGCTAAAATCTGCATATGATACAAAAGAGTATATTATGCAAGGTGAACTTGAACAATTTAGTGCACCTACTGGTGGTGTATGCATGGATAAAATCATCAATGTTTGTAATGATATTTATCAAAACACTCTTTCTCAAAATATGAGAGATCTAAAGCTGAGAGAATATGTAAAAGATAAATATCATATTGAATTCATTCTTATGGTATATCCCGCTGATAAATTTATACCAAATTCATCAATATCATCAATAGAAGAAACTCCTAGCAATATCCTTATGCTCCATGTGGCAAATAACAACAGTGAACAGATTTTCAAAAAGAGAATTGAGATGTCTGCTAACTATATGGTATTAACTACTCATAACGGTTCTCAATTCGCTGATATAGTAAAGATTAATACAGCAATGCGTCATTGTTGTAAACTGTATATTGATCTGGATAATTATGATTATGATAAAACAAGTTTTAATTGGGCCAGACTTCAAAGTGTCATAAGTGAAGCAAAGAATATTGGATTGCCCATTGAGTATTCTACTATAATGGAGGGAGAGAATCGTTATCTTGTTAAATCTTGGTTTTGTGGATATTTGATTAGTTGCAATGTATACAAAACAGTAGAGCATATTGAGCAAATCTATTTGACTTATCCAGACAAAAAGATGACAACACGTATACGAAAGATTACTATACCTGCAAAATCTTCAACACTTAATGATACCATTAAATACTATCTTACACAGAAAAGCCCAGCAGTCGATCGAGGTGTCAGAGAAGAGAATGAAATTGAAATCTCTGAGGAAACGTACAATACATTAAAAGCTTGGCAGATTCCTGGTAGTCGTATTATCAATAAGTTGAGAACTAATTTTAAAATAGGTGTAGAGAGTACTGGCGTATATACAATCTCTATTGATCATTATTACACAGAGCCATATGATAAATGGGAATATGATGTCATGGAGATTGAATATCATGATCCAAGTATGATGACTATCGCCAACTCGCATGATATTGCTAATCTACTTCGTAAATGGAATACCAGAATAGATCCGAAAAAGGTTATCGAAGGTATTTCATATGATATTACAGGCATTTCACAGTTCTCTAATAAAAGTTTAGCGTGTGAAGTAACACTTATTACAGACCCTGCTCATATATTAGATATTATGAAACGTGCTAAAGAAATTAATAAAATTGTTATGAATCGTAATGAAGAAAATAATAAAGAGGAGAATTAAAGTAATGGACTATTTTGAGATGAATGATTATATTCAGGTGCTGTTGAAAGATGGCATTGGAATCGGTATGGATGATTTGGCTAAAATTATTAAAATGGAAGATGATCGTCAAATCAGAAATGTCGAACTGATTGCTTCTGAAAACTATCCTTCTCCTGCTGTTCGTGCTGCTATGGCTTGTAGTTTTACCAGTAAGTATGCGGAAGGTTATCCTGGTAAACGTTATTATGGCGGTTGTGGTCCTACTGATGTACTGGAAACCTATTGCCAGCAGCGTTGGCAGAAGGTATTTGATTGCGAAGATACCTATGATGTTAACGTGCAACCTCATTCTGGTACACAGGCTAATATGGCAGCAATTATGGCAACCTGCAATCCTGGTGATACTATTCTCTCTATGAGCCTGAATGCTGGTGGTCATTTATCTCATGGTTCTAAAGTATCCTTCAGTGGCAAACTGTATAATGTCATTGAATATGGTTTGGACACAGAGGGATATATCGACTTATATGATTTCGAACAGCAGCTTCGTAAATATGGTGATAAGATCAAGCTTGTCATCATTGGAGCTTCTGCTTATAGTCGAGAGATTCCGTATATCAAAATGTGCAATCTTGTAAAAGAACATTCTCCTGAGGGATTTAATATTCCAGTAATGGTTGATATTGCACATGTATCAGGACTGATTGCAACCAAACAATTGGAGTCTCCTTTCGGATGTGCAGATATTATTACCATGACTTCTCAGAAGCTGGCACGTGGTCCTCGTGGTGGTATTATCTTCACAAAACCTGAATGGACAAAGAAAGTAAACTCTACTTTATTCCCCGGTATTCAGGGTGGTCCTTTGGAGAATATGATTGCAGCCAAAGCTGTCTGTGCAAATGAAATGCTTACGGGTGAGTATGAAGAATACATCTGTAATGTTCAGAATAATGCAGCTAAGATGGCTGATCGATTTATCCAACTTGGATATCATGTCATCACAAATGGTACTGACAACCATATGTTCTTAGTGGATGTATATTCTACTACTGGTCTTACTGGTAAAGAGGTTCAGGATCTTCTTGATAATGAGGGTATTACACTGAATAAGAATATGATCCCGAATGATACGCTTCCTCCCTCTCAGTGTTCCGGTATTCGAATTGGCACACCTGCTATGACCACAAGAAATTGGTGCAGTAGCACTTTTGTTGATATTGCGGATACGATTGATAAAATTATCAAACGTGAAATGGCAGAAAAGAAATACGATAAAGTTTGTAAATTCATAGATGATCTTAATAAGATTAAGGATAACGAGAAGTAATAAAATAGGGGTACCCTTCATTGGGTACCCCTAATTATGTCTCCATTATTTTTTGAAAATGTATCTAACAGATTAATAACAGTACTATTATGTCGTAATAGTACAGTTCTTTTTCATTGTTAGAGGAGGGTAGAGAAGAATGTTGCTGAAAGAATTCATGCTTGATAATGTCTCAGTAGGTAAAGGTTCTATCAAGATTCCTATGAAAGGCTTTATCGAAGAAATGCATGAACGATATGATGAGATGTCCAAGAATAATGTAAAACCTTTTTTACATGCAGTCTATACTGTAACTCCTGGAGATCGTATGATCGTTCATGTAAAAGTTCCCTCTCGTAGTTTAGCTACAAAGTTTTATTATGACGTACTCCTCGAATTGGAACCTCTGAAGAATACTGTTACTATCAGAGATTGTCATGTAAAGATCTTTAGTGATAGTCCATCATTTGTATATTCATATGCATATATATTCTATCATCTGGATCCGAATGGACAAACTATCGATCCGAAGAAAACCCGGAAAGGGCCTGGATTACTTATTAATAAACTGCAGGGAAAGATCCCTGCAGATCGGCTCCTCATACCAGCTGCTGAAAAGAAGCTTGGTGATGAAGTGCTGAAAAACCCTCCTGTTGTGCGAAATCCACATAACCTACCCTTATTTGATTCCTCTATCTATCTGGCAATTATTTATCTGGAAGATATTACTACTCTTCCACAGCTACAAAGACAAGCTAAGAGAATTACAGAAAATCAGTTAATGTCTTCTATTCCTGAGTTTGATAAACTCATGGAGGAGCGCAAGAAGATTGCTAGAAAAGAATCAGATAAAAAGAAACAAGAACGAGCAAAAGTACAAGCGACTTTCAAAGAGCATGAAACTAAGTTACGTCGTTTGAATAGTACTCGTAATGTGTTGAAACCAAAAGCCCCGATTAGTGCACGTAAGCCATCTGGAATGAAGAAGCCACGTTCTACTGGTAAATAATGTACTAACTTTTGGCGACAACTTTTTATCTATATATTATAGATATGAATTAAATAGGAGGAGTAAGATATCATGGCAAAGAAAATAAAGAACCTTGCCCAGACCCTCTTTGCACAGCAACAAGATGATATATTAGAAGTATCATCTAAAAAGAAAAATGTACTAACAGGAGATGATAAGAAAAGTTCGATTGAACAGATCGAATTGACCACAAGTGGTAAGTTGCCTCCCAATATTATTGCGAGGCGTTTAAAGGAGCGTACTATTCCGCTCGTAGACGATGGCTTTAAGAAGAATGATTTAAGTCCTGAAGCGTTGCAGCGTTTCTATGAACGTTGTAGAGTAGGAGAATATATCAAATCAGTAAATGCTGGTAAGTATGTGAAATTCAACTTCGGAGAGATGTTGGATGGATATCGTATGTATACCGATGATAATGGAGAAAATCCGACTATCAGAAAATTGTCTTATGCTGAAATTAGCAAGAAATCGTTCATCAATAATATGAATCTGACCATACGCTACATAAACTATTTCATTGAATATTTTGATGACGATGATGAGCTTATGCAAGCGTATTTTAAGTTTATGATTCAGCTTCATTTGCAATCTATTGATTTACCAGTCAATGAATTCATAGATACGATTTATGCGACATTGGCAAGTAAAACAATGGTACAGAAAGTAATTGCAATGGTGGAGTATAATACAGATGAGACGTTGATCAAGAAAACGGATCGTCAGTATGATGAATCGATTCAGCTTACTGTAGAGCATTTGAAGGCAATTATGGGTACCAGTATCTTCACTCGCTTCGTGATTCCTATTGCATCTCATTATTATGCAGTTCGAAGAAAAGAAGTAGAAGAAGCTGGTATGACTGATAAGGATTTATATTTCCAAGTATTCCAGACTTTCACTGATTTGTTTGATAAGCATTATGATATTAATCTCTACGAGAAACTGTATCATACTGCAACAACTCGTATCAGTAAAACAGAGAATCGTGAAGTTCTTATGTGGAAACGTCGTGAACGTTTTGGTAAAGGTACAACTAACTTTACCTATACGCTGATGCGAGATTATATGAATGATATTGTCCAGAAGGTTGTCTTTAATCAATCAGCAATTATCTTTATTCATGTTTGTTTCGATAAGTCAATTCGTAATGAATTGATTCAGCCAGATAAATATGAAATGTCTGATATGAAGATGGAACCCTCTGACAGTGTCAATGAGTCGATCAGTCGATTTGATCGATGGCAGATGGATCGCACCCAACATTCCGAACGTGACCGCTTAAGAGCATATGCATCTATTAAGCATACGATCTGGATGCTTGGTCAAGATGTGGGATTGGATTTCTATCGAGTACCCGATCCCATGGATGCTAATAAAGTTTCTCCTGATAAAGAAACGCAAGCTGAGTTTGAATTCTATCAGAAGAATATTAAGAAACCATTGTTTGATACTCAATTGTATCTGATCTCTTTATATTGCAGCAATAGTCTTGGAACATCTGAGGATGTTAAGATGATGGAGTTTGAAGATATTATCAAGATCATTATGATCATGAAACGTGATTTACGTCGTCGTAACTATAACTATCTTCCCTATTATATTTCCGGAACTATTAAGATCTCTCAGATGCATAAGAAGAATCCAAAAGCTGTTGCAAAAACATTTGAGAATAACCCTCTCTATAAAGATTGGGTCGATCAATTTAAAGATACGATCAATCAGATCAATATGAGTAAGTTCTATGGCGAGCTTAATAATGCATTGTCTTGTCCGATCATCGTGGTAGAATATGATAGTGAAATGAATGGTTTATCTATTCGTCCCACTGATCTATCACTGATTGATGAATGGTGCAGATTCATGTGTGAGCTGTAATTCAAATATAGAGTAGCTGGGGAGCAATATAAATACTCCCTGGCTACTTTAATTTTGAATAAACAGATTACATCTATATACTATAGATGTGAAGTAATCTATGTAATGGAGGAGATTCGATATGGCTAAAGAACCGAGAAAGGAATTAAGCGCTGACTATCTCGGGTATCATGTTGAAAACTTAATCCCTAAGAAAGTACGAAAGAAGAAGTTTATTCATCCAATCTTTATCTATACTTTGGATGATCTTGATCCTGAGAATATTGAAAAATTGTATCAGGTTGTCAATGTGTATGAACATAGTTTGGAAGATTTCGAGTTCAATGCGAGAAGTATGATCAAACACTTCCGGAATATGTATGGAAGCGAGATTTCACATATTGGCCTCGGTCAATGTATTCGTTTCCGTGTATATGAAGGACAAGAACCTCTTGACCTTCCATTGTTCCAATTCTTTATCAATTATACCATGTTAATTATCCCGATCTTAACAAAGTGTGATATGAAGAATTGGACACCTTGGGTTCCTGAAAAATGGACAGCCTCAGGATGGGACAAACAGCTGAATGTCTATATTGCAAAAGCTCGTGGCAATTGCAATATGAGATATCTCAGTGAACTGATTGAATGGTCGAAGTATCTGACGAATCTTTGGTGTGCAGAAGCTGGAGATAGGTTGGCATTATCCATTTCCAATAACGATTTTCTGGAAGTTGCAAATCGTTCTGAGCATGCTCGAAAGTTAATGGACTGTGACTTTGATATTCCTGAAAATATCGAGCCAAGTGAACTGGAACAACTGAAGAAGAAAGAGACTGCAAAGCTTCTGAATATCATGGGTGAGCAGACAGACCTTCCCATTTCCGTATATACTCGTAATGGATTATTCAATCCTGGACAGGCTGGTGAGTTCTTTGTATTGCAAGGATATAAACCAGACTTGAATGATCATACGATTCCAATGACACACCATACTAATATCATTAAAGGTCTGAAACATCCAGTAGCCTTTATGGTAGATGCATATGGTGGCCGAAAAGCAGAAGTATTGAAACTGAACGTATCTGATGCAGGTGCATTTGAGCGTTCTTTGACAATGCTCTTATCTGGTGTTCGTTATGTGGATCCCGATTGGGAATGTGATTCTAAGCATTTCCGTATCCGTGACATTGCTGGATTGGATATGCTTGAGAAACTGGAAGGTCGAGTTGCCACTCTGGATCCTGAGTCTGATGAGTATTTTATCATTTCTCCGGATGATACAAATTTAATTGGTAAACGTTTATATATAAAGACGCCAATTACTTGTACACATCCTCGTAGAAATGAAGGGTATATCTGCTCTGCTTGTTATGGAAAACTGATGGCGAATCTTAACCGAGATATTCATATCGGTAGATTGGCTGGATTAAATTCTGCCGATGAGATTGAGCAGAAACTATTATCTGCAAAACATGCACTGAATACTAATACGAATGATATCGAGTTTAACGATCTGTTCGATGCATATTTCACGAAAGCTGCTGGACAGATCCGATTCAATGATGCGATTCTTGAAGCTTCGGCAAATGGAGAAGAGCATATCAATGATCTATATCTTGAGTTCCATCTGACGACTATGAAGAAAGTATTGGATGGTGAAGGCAGACACTTCGACCGATCCACACCTGAAATCATTGTATATGATAAGAATGCTGACACTCGTGTATCTATTCATGAGGAGAATGGTGTTCCTATCTGTTTGTCTCCTGATTTCGTATTAAAAGTATTTCTACCTGCAATAGCTCATCACAATCCTGACGAGCCTACACTCATTAAATTTACTGATATTATCAATAATGGAATTTCTGATCCTGAGATTCTGTTTGAATATCAGTATATGAACAATGGTATAGCGAAGCCTCTGAATACTATGCAGGATATTCTTAAGGGTACCAGTCGTATTAATGAGTTCACCAATTATGATAATCTTCTGAATACACTGATTCCTTTGTTTGTTGCTGGTGGTATTCATCTTCCTGAATTCCAGCAGGAGTTGCTGGTGTCTCAATTGATATGTGATCCTAAGGGTAGACCGGTTGATTGGAGTCTGGAAAAACCAGAGTATAAGTTTATGACAATCGACGCCGCTATCTTCGCAAACAAATCACCGATCACATCTGTACTGTACCATGAATCCAGTGGACAACTCTCTGGTAAATATGGTACCTATAACAAGTGCGGTACCAGTCAATATGATTGGTTTATCTGCTAAATAAATTTACTGACATGAAGGAGACGAAACTGATGGAACTGAACAAGAAGAAGAATTTCAAGAAGGGTAACAACAAGACCAAGCCCGAACCCGTATACGATGCTTTCCAGAAGGAAATCGCTGCTGATCTGGAAGTCCAGGCCCGTGTTTATCTGGACAACTATGCAACTACCACTGATCGCCGTGAGCTGGAGAATCAGCTGTTCCAGCTGGGTGCATATCCTCTGATGGCAGGTGAGGATTATCCCAATCTGGCACTGTATACGATGGAGCGTTTCATCCGTACTGACCGTGAGACCCATGACCTGATTCGTGCTACTGCATCTATCGTGGTTATGAATACGGAGACCAATGCTCCTGCGTATTTCATCAACTCTTATCTGTCCCTGAAGGGCGGTCGCATCTCTGTGACTCCTATGGGAGATAAGGGACCTGTCGGTCGCAACACCTGGACTCTGAATATCAAGGCAGAGGCTTCTGATGTTGCTGATGCTGTGGAGTCGGAGTCTAGCTCTGCTGAGTAATAGAAAGAACTGGGAGGGGCTTCGGCTCCTCCCTATTCTTTTTCTACATTTTCATTAACGACATTATACAACAGGAGGTGACGTGAATGAACACGCCAATTAATTCTCAAACATTTTCAACGTATAATACTTCTAATAGCTGTTATGCAGTAAATTGTGGAATGCGTGAGAATTGCTCATCTAATGTGTATAATTGCACCAATTTCTTATGTCAACGAAGATGTACAATAAGGCATCCGTATATAATAGACGAAACTAAAATTCAATATAGTGATTATACTGAGTTAATCAAATGAGGTGAATATACATGGATTATCAGGAGTCATATCCCAGACTCAAAGACATGCCCCGGGATGAGGATGGGTTTATCCGACTGATACCCAAACATCCCATAGGAAAATCTATCGATATTCAAAATCGATTTATTCATACAGGAACAAAAGAGATTGTCCTGCATCATGGACATATCAGTATCTGTAATTACAAAATGGGTGATAATAGAGAATTTGAAAAATCGCTCAGTATTTGGAATAAGATGACCTTCCGATATGAACTTATCGGAGGGTATTATGTTCCTGAATATAAAGAGTTCCGTATCAATCGTGGTTATGATTTATATCGTCTTAAAAACTTCTTCCCTGATTATCCTATGCGAGTTATGAATGATGCATTTGTTGGACAAGAGTCTACAATTGAATTATATGCTCCTCCTCGGAGTGATATTCAACGAGTAGCTTTAACATTTATGACACGACAGGGAATGTATGGAACTATCAAACAGTCACAGCAGCTGATCGATATGCAAACCGGCAATGGCAAAGCAATGCCAGATGATACTCCTATCTTAACCCCAGATGGTTGGAAACGTCTTGATTCTTTGAAAGTTGGAGATGTTGTATATGGGTATTATGGACAAGAGGTTTCTATCTCTGCTATATACCCGCAAGGAATGCAGGATACCTATAGGATTACTTTAGAGGACGGTAGAACTACAAGATGTAATATTGAACATCTTTGGTATGTTTGTGATAATAGTCATAGATTACCATATGTAGTAACCCTGCAGGAGATTGTTAATAATCCTGATACAGTATACTATATTCCAGTAACAATCCCATCAAACAATGAACGAATTACCAAATGGGTTAAATTAACCAATATTGAAAAATTGTCTGAACAGACATCTCAACGCTGTATATTATTAGCCGATGATGATCATCTGTATATTGCTGAAAACTATATCGTCACTCATAACACATATTGTGGAGTAGCGACAACTGCATACTGGAAAAAGAAGGTAATCATCTTTGTTCCATTTAGTAAACTCCTTAATGAATGGAGAGATGCCTTTACCAGCTTTACTTCGCTTACTAAAGATGATATCATGATCATTCAGGGATCTGATGCTTGTGATAAAATCTTGGAAGGTAAATGTAAAGATATACAAGTTTTCATTTGCAGCACAGATACAGTTGCAAGTTATCAAAAACGATATGGAAATATTCAGACAATTGAGATGCTCAGAGCTACCGGTGCTTATATCAAGATTATCGATGAGATCCACAGAGATATCAGAGCGGTATCTATGATTGAAGCACTTAGCAATTTCCATACCAATTACTATATGTCAGCTAGTCCTGGTCGTGCTGAACAAAAAGAAAACTGGATCTTCAAAACATTATTTAAGAATGTCCCTCATTTTGGTGGAGATTTCAATACCAAAGAAGAACGACATATTACAGTAATGATTAAGAAGTTCAGGTGGACACCAACTCCTCAGCAAATCAGAGCTATGGTAAATAATAAGACTGGACTGAATACAAAGTCTTATGAGCGAGAATTGATTAATTCTCCTGAATGGCAAAGGCAAAGTTATAATGATGCGATTATGGTACTTCTTAAGTGGGCTAAGGGTATAATGGGTAAAGATAAACGACTGATGCTAATGGCACAGTCGATTGAAACTCTCTATTATATTCAGAAGCTCGCAGAAGAAGTATTTCCAGGAGAGACATCTGTGTACTATGGTGGGATGAAGAAAGGTGATAAGGAAGCTGCACTAGAAAAACGAATCATTGTAGCTACTGATAGTAGTCTTGGTACTGGTGCAAATATTCCAAATCTTCAAGTACTCATATATTGTAGTACCTATAGTAACTGGTTAACAGCACGTCAGATCTCTGGGCGTTTGCGTGAACTTAAAGACGGTTCACAAGTAGTATATATTGAACTTCTCAATACTGGCTATATGAAAACAATGAGACAGTTTGATAAGAGGAAATCTGAGCTGATCAATAAAAGTAAGACAGGTAAATTATTCTTCGTTGATTAGAGATATATACTATATAAGTGAAACCAATAAGGAGGAATTATACAAATGAGCACATCAACAATTATTACCTGCATTATTGTAGGTATCGTATTCTTGGTCGTATGGGCATTGGTAATCACTACCTTTATCCGTATGATTGGCAAAGTGGATGATAATATCATCCGCATGATTTATAAGAGTGAATTTGTACCAGTCCCAACAGTTCCCACAGCAGTTGATGATACGCAAACTGATGATGTGGAAGTGGAGGATACTGAAAATGAAACTGAAGACAACGGTGTATCAGGGACATGATCTGGAGTGGAATGTAATTGTATCTCCAAATAAAGATGCTCAAAAAGAAGATATTGATGTCTTCAGACGATGGGCACCTCCAGGAGAACAGACTGCAAAAGTTCTGATCTATTCTCCAAAAATAGCATTGGTACCAAGTATAGTCATGAGAAAAGGAATGAGCTTTGCTGAATTTAATCGAGAAAAAGACACTCGAGCATATTTGGCAATTCCTATCGATCATATCTATATCTTTATAAATGTGCTTCAGCAAGTGTATAAAGATTTATCTAATCCAAAACTATTTGTTAAAGATACAAATGGTTATACCTATATGGATAAGCAAACTGCAAAAGAATGTAGTCGTAAGGTGAAGCTCTTTAATGGAGATACAGTTATCAGTCCAGCTATATTTGCATTTAATGCAGGAGAAATAATTGGAGTTACTATTGCCTATAAAGGTACTTTGGTAGGTAGTATGACTCATAAAGAAGTTCGGAAATTATGTGAACTCATTAATCATATGGATATCCAAGTTTACAGCCTATTGTTGAATATGGTTGAACAGAATTTGGATATCAGTGATAAACTTGATAGGATGAGTGAAGACATAAGAGATATCCGAAACTTCTTAAGTATGCTCAGTGGCAAAGATATCAATAAATTCTCTGCAATGCAACGTGCATTAGAACAACAACAGCAAACTCCAGTAACAAATCAATTTCAATGGAATAGTTTACCGTTGAATCGACAAGGAGAAATTATATGAGCAGCAAATCAAAGCTTGATTTTGATGCCATCTTTATTGACTCTACAATGTATACTGTGACAGATATGCCTGACTGGGTAGACATTGAAGAGGAAGGACCGGAACTATTCCGATTAAACATGGCATATAGAATCAATACCGATATGACGAAAGGTATCTTTCCATATCGGGGTGTAATCAAGAAAGGAGAACCATGGGGCCATCGGAAACCTGGTATTTATCTGAAGCGCGATGAATATAACAGGTGGCATGTAAAGATGATCTATCCTCGTCGGGAGGAAGCGCAATCCTATAAACCCGACAAGGTGAAGAACATGGTTTCTGCAATTATCGGAAACGATATCGAACCAGATGAGTTTAAGGAACTTACAGTAGATGTTTCTAAGGGAGATAGCTTTATGCCGCCCCTGAGAACAAACGATGACTTCCTGAACAAACTCGTCAAGATGGGTATTCGTCTGAAAGATGCACCTTTTGCTCCTTATGGTAAGAGACTGAAAGCTCTTGCTATGAATAAAGCAAGTGGTATCGAGGGTACCAATATGATGAATAATATCAAACGTGGTATTCTCATCAATAAAGCAATGAGTCCCTCTCGAGCGATGGCTTGTACTGATACTTGGGAAATGGAAATGGCTCTTGTTATCAGAGATAAGCCTGGTGCTTCTAACCCGATGTTTGAGGATGGTTCTATGTTGGTAATCTATCCAAATGGTGAACCATATGATATCGATCCTGATAAGTTGATTGATTCTGAAGAGTTAATCAATGAAGCAATTCTGGAAACCAATAAAAATTCTAACAATAATGAGGAGGATATGAGCGATGACTGATACAATGAAGGCGCTGCAAAGTTTTATCTCCACCAATTATTTGGTGGTACTGATCGTGGTAATCTGTGCTGTACTGATTACTGTGACTACACTGATTGGCCTTGGTCAATTGATGAATCGTATGCATAAGCTGCATAAGTTGACAACCCGCAATACTGCTCGTATGCAGACTGCTAAGGTGAATGAGAAGATGAGTATGTATAACTCAATCATGCTCCTTGCTACTGTATATGAGCTTTGTATGAGTAAACCCGAAGAAGCGCAAGTGATTCTGAGCTTTATTCGTACGAATCTTCCGGTGATGGATCTCTCTACTATGAAAGATATGGATCCATATCGATTGAATGCAATGCTTTCTGTTATCAATGAACCAGATATCGAGAAGATTCATACTATGGTCAATGAGATGATCGATGATCTGGATGGTGTGGCTTCTGATAACTTTAATAAGACTTTTAAGGATTATCGGGAGGCAATGATTGCATTGGCGGAAGATCAGAAGACCGCTTTGGATGCTGAAGGTTCCCATGAGTGGGAAGTTTTTAAAGATACTAAACTGAAGCAGGTACGTGAAGAACTGAAGATGAAGAACCTTACACATCTTTCTGAACGTGCAGCAGATCTGTTTACAAACAAATCTGTTCCTACGCTGGTGTAAAAAAGGAGGGGCCTTCGGGCCCTTTCTTTTTTACCATATCACACGACATCTCTATGAGGTGAGTATATGTACAGGCTTATCCGTTTTCAAGCAACCAATATTATCGGGTTTATATCAGGACTTGGTAAAAAGAATTTAACAATTGACTTATCCGGTATGCAAGATAAAAGTATCTTAGTTGTATGTGGAGATAATGCAAGTGGTAAATCCACATTTTTATCATTAATTCATCCTCTCCACACTCCATCCGATGGTAGGACCAAATTCGTTGTTCCTGGAAAAGAAGGTTCTCTCATCCGGTCTTATAAGGGGGATGACGGATCATTTTTGATCAGTAAGTGTGTTTATATGCCTAAGCCAGATGGAAGTCATCTGGCCAAATGTTATCTTGCTTTACAAAAACATCCAGATGAGGATGCAATCGAATTAAATCCGAATGGTAATGTAACCTCATATAATGCACTACTGATGACTTACTTTGGTATCACAAAAGATTATGTGAACTTCGCTTCGTATAGTGATGCTGTGGCAGGTATTGTCAGTATGACAGATGGTGAACGCAAAGCGAATGTGGCGTCATTGATTCCCAATACTGGTCGGTTTGAATTGGCTTATAATACGATCAATGATAAGTATAAAGAACTCAGAAATCTGATGCGGAATATCTCTCAGAAGATTATGAGTATCAGAGATGAAGATTCTTTGGATAGTGATTATAAGCATGTAGCAAAAGCATTAACTGATGCACAAATTGATCGAGATGAAACTTTGAGAAAACTTAGTAAAATCGAGGGTCGTGTTCGTGAATTATCTCATGGTGAGGATATCAAAATTCTGGTAGATAATTATAACCAGATGGTTATGAGTATTGCACAGAATGATAGCCAGATCACACAGATAAAGCGTGACTTATACAGACTCTATGATAAACTGAGTCTTGGTATAGATACAGATAATGATATTTTGTATACTGGAGCAGATCCTGCACCAAGAATGATTTCCAGATTAGAGCGTAAAGTAGCTACTGCAGAATCTAATATCCAATCTGCAAGCTCTCGATTGGACACGTTGAAAAACAGTATTGCAAAAGCAGAGAATGAAATATCTGAATCTGAATCAGTATTATTTAGTATTCAAACACAAGATGCTAAAGAATTAGAAGAAACAAAGATCGGATATGAGATGCAGCTCAAAGAACTTCGTTATACAAAAAACAAAGAGAAATATGAGCACCTGTCATATGATGCATGTGTGGCATTGATCAAAGCTGTATCTACCATAAACTTCATGATTCAGAGTTTATATGATGAGTATAACAATCTTGTCAGTGAATATTTTGAACAAATCGATCAGGATCAGAAAGCATTATCTGATAAGTATACCGAAAGTGCTGAATGGTTGGCTATTAAGATTGAGGATGATGAACGCAGTAAGGATGTCTTATATCGCCAAATTATCGAAAAAGAACAGTATCGAAAGTTCCAAGATATCTTAACACAGAGACCAGTTGACTGTCATATCGATACTTGTCCGTTTATTGCCAATGCTCTTAAGTGGAGTCATATCTCTGCAGAGATTGCTGAATTAAAAGAAGAGTATAGTAAGATCTGTTTGGAGATTGAAACTTCTGAGAAAGATTTCGAAACTTGGAAAGATCGCATGAAGCTTATGGAGAGTGCACAGAATCTGATTACATATCTTCATGAACATGAGGAGAGCTTAAAACTGTATCTCAACATTGATCTTTCCAGTATCTATAAGAGTATTGCAAATGGGACTTGGGGTAATCTGTTGGATGTACTAAAACTGAAGCAATTGGCTGCTATCTTGTCTGAAAAAGATTTGTACATCCGTATCACAACTCAACTGATACCAGATATTGATCGAGCACTTGAGATTGCAAAAGTATATGGTTCTAATCGTGAGATGATGAAGAATCATATTGAGCGTCTTATGGAGTCTCGTAATCAATTGGTAGAAGAACGTGATCGGGTTAGTATGAGTCTTATCTCTACCAGCAGCATTCTAAGTATCTATAAGGCTAAGCTGGGTTATTGGAATGATATTAACAATAATCTGGAAAAGTATAGAGAGATTATTACAAAGAATGCAGAGCTGACTAATAAAGCAACAGCGCAGGAGAAAGAGATTACTTCTATCAGAGATTTAGTAGCTAAATGTAAGGATCTGGATGCAGATTTGATTCGGTTGGATAGCATGATCAATGAACTATCTCCTATGAAAAGAGAGATTGAAATTGAGTTAGCTGAACTGTTGAAGCTGAAAGCAGAAAAGACTCAAATCGATCAAGACTTCTTGATTGTAGATATCATGAGAAGTTTGGTACAACCTGGTAAGGGTATTCGTAAAGAGTTGCTGAATATCTACTTCTATGATATTTATCAGACTGCAAATGAACTTCTGTTGAATACATTTGATGGTAAGCTTAGACTTCATGAATTTATCATTACGGATAAAGAGTTTACGATTCCATTTGAGTATGCAGGAGAAGTTGGTAGTGATGTAGCTTTTGCATCTTCTTCACAAAGAGCTACGATTGCAACAGCTATCAGCTTGGCTATTATCAGTAAGTTGATTGATCGGTATTCTATTGTAACATTTGATGAAAGCGATCAGACCTTGTCTCCCGCTAATAAAGCACTATTTGTAGATATTCTTTCTAAACAGATGTCTTTGATTGGTATTAGTCAAGCTTTTATTATCACGCATAGCGTAGAGTTCTATGAAAGCTTAGAGAATGTAAGCTTTATCGGATTCCCTGGATATAGACATACTGGACTTAATACGAAAACAAATGATATTCTGGAAGTTTCCTAAAAGTGTTTCCCCGGCTATCTCTGCCGGGGAACTCATTTTCAAATATATACTATATAAATGATATCTTAAAGGAGGTTGCTTATATGGTAAAAAAATATATTTATATGGAGGCTATCAGAGATAAGATCTTTGATCCGATTGTTTTCGACAATCACATTGCAGCAAAAGAATTCATGGTGCAAAAGCTTGCATCAAAACTCAGTCCTGAAAATAGCGAGAAAATTAAATACGCATATAAGGTTGGTGCAATTTCCAGCGCATCTGTTTTAATAGGTATGGGATCTACGTATTTCTGCCATGATTCTGCATTTTGCATTATCGAGAATAAGGAAGATCCCAATATTTATAATCACTGGTTTGCAAAAATCAGCGAGGTGGAAATTTAAAGGAGGTATTTACAAATGAGCGAGCATGTGGATTTTAAGAAGTGCAAATATACCAAGGGATCTATCCTTGGTATGGAGTGTTTGATCTGTGAAGGAGATCGTATCAAAACTGCTCCTGTCGGATATATTGTATTCTATATCCGTGAGGATGAAAATGGTAACCCGTATGCTATTGAGACGGTAGAACCTGTAGTAAACTACTGGGGTCATATTTTGGTAAAACAATATCCTAATGGACAATATATCAAAAATTTGATCATAACTCAGCATGTCGAAAAATTGGCTCAGCATGTTGATATTCATGACTCTATTGACTTCGGTGATGGAGTGGAATATCAGTTCCAGGAAGTCCGAGTGGGAGATCATCCTCCCTATGAGACTGAGATTGTCCTTAGGGAAATCGATAATATGCCTGAGGGTAGCTTTGAGATCTATTTTGAAGACCTGACTCCCGAAGCGCAGAAGAGATACCTGGAGTTCATGAAGGTTAAATCCGCAAAGGATTTGAATATGGATATGCCTGGAGTATTTCCTATCACAATTATCGAGTATTAAAGGAGGATAATGAATGGGTAAAAAGACTCGTCGCTCCCAGTCTATTGAAACTAAGGTCATTGATAAAGATAGTGATATCTTTGGAATTCCTTTAAGGCAATTCGTAATGTGTGGCACTAATAAATATGACAACTGTTTTAATCTTGCTACTACAGTAAATGCAGATATCGATTATGAGAAAATTGCCCATAAGTATGGAAAACATGGTTCTGGTTACTATAGACTAAAAGATCTTGTAACACTTATTGATGATTTTGAGTATGATATTCATAATGCAGGTGAATACGATAAGGACAAACTTTATTTCGAGCCAAATAGATGTTTTCTGTTTTATAATCTTGCTGGAAAATCACGTGTTAAAAATGAATATCAACCATGGGAATCTTTGCTTTATGTTATTTTCAGTGAAAAAACGCTAAATAAAATGCCTGAATATATCCGTAAGCATGCTGAAGAATACCCCAAGCAACAGTTTAAATATCATGACGAAACACATTACGGTCTATATGGCAAGAATTATAAAACATATTGCATTAAGGGTGGTATTCATGATAAGCCATTTACCACCATTTCTCTTGATATAATCTGGGGAATAATCGGTGGTAATCTTATCAACTATGGTGACGTATACACGTATAAAGATGAGTTGACAGAGGACGACTAAGAAGAAAGGTGTAGGTAATTTATATGGCTAAGTCTACTCCTGGAAAGCTCAATATTGTGAACCGTGATAAGTTTACATCATTCAAGCCTTCTCCTTTGTTTGAATATAAGATAAAGAAGAAGATTAATGCTGTTCGACTTGTCATGGTGGATCATGATGCTGAGTATGAAAAACAGAGAAAACGTGGACAACAGATCGACATCTCCAATCCGGAGATCTTTGTAAATGGTACACAGAAACCGATCGATGGTATCTTCTCCTCTCGATTTGGTTCTGATACTACACAGGATCGTCCGTATTATTCTTGTGAGTGTCAATCTCTTGTAGGTGGCGCTCATCTTGGTGAGGTCTGCCCAGTGTGTGGTAAGAAGGTTGTCGCTGTGACCGATGGAGATCTTCGGACTACTGGTTATATTGACATTGCTCCTTATCACATTCTTACGTATCATGGGTGGAATGCATTATATCGTGTCCTGAAGAAGGATGTGATGAATGATCTTGTCAACTCTGTGAAACGTATCAATACTTCTGGTAAAATTATTGATGATGGTAAACCCACTATCGAAACAGTATATGAGGAGTATGAGGAGAAGTATGAGCCTCTGACTGGATTACCAAAGAAGTATGCATTTATGTCTAAGATTCCTGTCTATTCTGCCAGACTTCGTCCGTTGATGACATTTGGTATGAATATGACAATCCTGGATGTAAATAAGAAGTATCTTTCAATCGTAAACAATCGCAATGCATTGATCACTGGACCGATCTTTGCCAAGAAAAGAATCACGGAAGTACAACGCACGTTAAACCAGATTCAGAAAGACTGGAATGATATCACTGCCTTTGTTGAAGAGCAAGTGAATGGTAAGGGTGGTGTATATCGTAAGAGTCTGGCATCTGGTCGAATCGATTATACTTCTCGAATGGTTATTTCTCTTGGTACAAATTTAATGCCACATGAAGTTGATATTCCATATCAAACGATGATGGTGTTATATGAAGAGAAGATTGCAAAACGCTTGTCAATGTTAGATAACATTCCCATTTCTAAAGCAATCTCTCTTGTACAGGAGAATGCTGTTCAGCGAAATGAGAAATTTGCCAAGATCATTAACCAAATTTTGAAAGATGGACATGGTGTCTGGGCGTTGATCAATCGAAATCCTACTATTAGTGAGTCTTCTATCTTATATGTGCGAGTCAGAAAGATTCATGATGATGGGTATGATATGACCATGCATTTACCACCAGATATTCTCCCTCTTCTCGGTGCTGACTTTGATGGAGATTAACAATATGGTCTCAGCGTACAGGAATGTGCGTGTATGAACTGGTTGAATTGCTGGGAAATACTAAAGCCTATCAGCCTATATGGTTACGAAAGTAGAAATAAGTGATAGGATGAATATATGGTTAAATCCTAAGTATTCGTTAACAATGTATAATCTTAGCAGCCAAGCCTTAGATTTCTAAGGAAGGTTCAACGACTATCGAAAACTATAAATCCATAAGAGCTAATAAGTTTAGCGGGGTTGAAAATAAGGTATAGAAATATACACGAAGTGAGTAGAGTAGGAGCTCGAAATCCATGAGTTCCGAAGCGGCCAGCACCCCAACTGAGATAAGTGGGTGAAGATATAGTCTCAACATCTGGATAACAACCAGAGAACTCATATGAGTTGCTTTATGTAATGGCATAAGGTTAAGAATTTGCAACTTAGTTTCATTGCAGTTAATGATCCAGCATTCCATCCGATGTTTATGACGATGTGTCCGACATATACTTTCATCGATAGAGCTAATGGAAAATTCAATTCAAACATGAGCTTTAAGCGTGAGTATTCGGCACTCATCTCTGCTGCATGGGAGATTGATAAGATCTATGATCAATATCTTTCTAATCCGGAAGCAGAGACATCTCCCGAGATAATCCTTGGTATCGATGGCGCGAACTACAAAGAGAATGCTATCGATACCTTTATCAATGCTTATCAGAAAGTATTGAAGGATCGAGTCGACCTCTTTAATGAGAAAGATTTCACGGGATTTGAAAACACTGTTGAAAAACTGTGGAAAATCTTTAACCTTCCTAAAGAGTCCATAGCTAAGTATATGGATTGGCTTGAACAGAACTTCCCGGGATACCCTCGAGATGATGAACCGGATGAGGAAAAGAAATCTAAAAAGAAGAAAAAGAAAGATGACTAATGTCAATAGGGAGAGGATTCCTCTCCCTATTTCTTTTTCTTTAGTGAGAATGGAGGTTTAATATGAACATCAAAGATATTATCAAAAAATATAAACTCCCTCGGGCAACCAAAGGAGTTCAAGTGAGTCCGACTCTTGGTATTGTAGAGTTTACCAAGAATGTTGTACATAAAGTATATCCAGATGCTAATGTTATGTACATCAACAACAAGATTAAGATATACATTGAATCTGACACAGATATAATAGTCAATGATGGATATTGGATTCTTGCTATTCCTGTAAATCATCCTGATACGATTACGTATACTCTCATCGTTACGGATGAATCAGGTATGGAATCTGGAGTTCTGGATCCATTTAAGGTAAGGAGGTTTATATGATCAGAGAAGATACTGTTATATTTGATAATATGTATTGGATGATTATTGCGACCAATACCTTGGACCATTGTAAATATTACTTTGGTGGAGATATTGGTGAACCTAAGTGGGTTCCTTATAGAGCGCAAGGTTATTGCTATGTGGATCTTGAATCTGCACAGCGTAATTGGGAATCAGTTAAACCTTTTCTTACGTGTCAAGAAGAGTATACTGATTTTGCTATCATTAAAGTCCGAACAACTGAAACAGTGAAACATTTGATTCATTAAATATCTGAAGGGAGAGGGTTTATATGGCAAGTAATTCTCAGGAATTTTATGTTATCGATGCAGTTAATACCAGTACTGATGTTGTCAACTATTTGGCATTTGATGAATACAATGCTGAATTGGTCATGACTACTGATGTGGATAAGTGCCAGCAGTTTGATACGTATGATAAGTTGGCTGCTTGGATGAGCACATATAAGGAAACTATTAAGAAACAGTTTTCTGGAGAGTACAGCAATTTCCATGTAGCTAAGATTATTCGTACAAAGCTTCTGTTGGAGCGTCTGGAAGATCTTGGTTAATATATGGAGTATTATATTCGATTCGGAGAAATTCCAAAAGATGGATTTAGTAAAATTCATCGAGGAGATATGATCATGGGTAATGAGCCTGGCGTTTCTGTTTATGATTGCTGTCAGAAACGTAATAAATTAATGATCTGTATCCCTAATCCTGTACATCCGTTTACAATGGATACATTAAAGGATTTTGAAACCGATATTCTTACGTCTCGTGACAAAAAGATATATTTGGTCACTGGAGAAATTGCTGGTTTTGGATCAGATGGTGAGCCATGTCTGAAAAATGTAAAAATTATTAAAGAGATTACAACTGAATTCAAAACAGATCATCGAGAATATAGTTTCATGCCTGAAAATTGGATTACTAAAAAATATTTACCGAATCAAGATCAAATAGTACGTGGTCTTACTTCAGATGAAGTAGATAGAGAATATGCCCAGGGAAATTAATCCCTGGGCCTTTTCTTTTTCTCCATTTTTGTCGACAACACTATATAGACATTGTTTAGAAAGGAGGAATATCTTATTATATGGATACTGTATTTTCAATGATTCATTATTTGATTGGAAGATCTCGTATTAAGTATACAATCCTGGATGAGATATTCCATTCTGTTTATATTCCAAGAGAAAATCATTTGGTATTCCATGTAGATGCAAGTTCTATTTTATATAGATTATATCGAGAGAAGGATCTTGATACAATTCAAAGCGTTTCCTATGATGTGGCAGTAAAAGATTTGGTAATATCTTTTATGAATACGATTGGGCATTATCGAAGATATTTTATTACTCGTCTTGGTATGGGTAATAGTATTATGATTTATTTCAACCATTCACAACCTGCATACCAGACTATGATCTTTAATGATTATCGAAAAAGTTGGTATAACTTGTTAAAAGGTAAGAATCCAGCTTTTGATGGAGTAAATCATTTGATTACTGATGCAATGAATTTTATTGCAAGTCTGGTTCCATATTTTGATGGGATTTATTTAATCTCAAGTGATGGTGTAGATGATTATACTGCTATGAACCATGTTATGAAGAGTAATAAATACAGAGACTGTTATCATTTAATCTTCAGCCGAAACATGCTTACAACACAGCTAATAAATCCAAACTGTTCTGTACTATATAATAAAAGAGATGATTCATTTTTAATCTCAAATGGCACAGTTTTCAAAAATGGTATTCTGAAAGGCCGTAAAACGGGGGCTAGTGAAAATCTTCATGCACAGAATCTTCCATTTATATGGTGTGTGGGTGGATGCTCGGATATTGATTTAAAAGCATCTAAATTTGCAAATGGTATAGCAGATGCAGTTAAGTTAATTAACCCAATGGCAGATAGTGGTTTCTTTTCTGGACAAGTCAGTATTCAATCCTTCTTGAAAGAATTCAGCAAATATATAAAGAAAGGCAGCAATGCTGAATTAAAAATGATCCCAGAAGGAATGGTTAACAGATATCGTATTTTGAATTTAGATTTATGTGAAGCCGCTATGACAGATGCGCAAAAGATTAATCTATGGAAAAGTCACATAGATCTATATGATCAAAATGGTCTTGAAGAAATCAATGATCGTTTATCTGATATCAATGCCAGTGAACAACTACTGGAGATCACCAACTTAAATATGTCTGAACCATATGGTCTCGATAGTTGGGATTCTGGATTCTGGAATACTACTGACTATACCAATGGATTCGGTGGATTCTTTAACTATTCATTCTGATCGAAAGGAGTGAACATTTTGATTCAACTATATAAATATCATTATAGTATCAAAAATGTAGTTATGACATTAGATGCTAACTACAATTTCAGAAATGGATGTATCACATATTTGCAGATGGAAAATGATTATATGAATCGATTCCATCCTATTATTTCTATTCGAATGGAAATGCCTTCAAAGATGATACAGAAGTTTTATGAATATCAAGAAACAGCTATGATCAAATTTGATATTTATGAATATCAATATGATATGAAGAACAGGATTGTTGGTACAAGCTTATGGTTTCAACATTCGTTTAGAGCAATCCCTGCAAAGGATAAAACAAACTTTATTACCAGTCAAGATACAACTACACAGGGTAATATGGATCCTATGAAGAATCTGCAGGAAGTTGAGTTGTATCTGGTTGATATGGAAGTGATCAAACGATTTACACAAAAGAATACAGCAATCTATAGCAATGTATCAAAGGCTGCAGTTCTTCATGCTTTATTTCAGATGAGAAATTTCCCAAGCCAGAATATTATTGCTACTCCTCCTGCACAGGATTATATTATGAGTAGTTGTGTATTAAGCTTTGGTACTCTTTCGGATAATATCAAAGAACTGAATAAGCGTTATGGATTATATAGTAGTGATCCATTACTATTTTATGACTTTGATAAAGTTTATTTAATAGATCGATTTAAACCTGATGTTACTTTACAACGAGCAAAGGACTTTGGTAATATCACATTCTTATATCAAAACTTAAATATACCCGACAGAGATCTGACTGGTAGCTGTAATGACCCAAACACAAAGACACATTATATCAATTTTGATCAGCAACCTAGTATCAGTGATCTGCGTCCAGAAAGTAGCAGCCAACAGTTTGGTACTGTAACTACTGTAAACAAAGATGGTTCTGTTAGTAAGGAGACATTTGATCCAAACTCTACAAGTTCAATCTATGTGTATAACGAGAATGAACAGACCAGCTCTCAGTATATCAATGAAACTAGATATAACAGATGTGTAAGTCTGAGTGTCAATGATACAGCTTTAAGTTTCATTAAGCCGTTTAAGACTATTACATTCCAATGTGGATCTATGTTTACTGATCTTGGTTTGGATAGTGGTGATACGTATCGTTTAATGAGATGGACTACTGAAATCTATCGACAAGGCGTTGGTGTTGATACTTCGTATATACACAGCACATCATTCCAATTACAACAGATTGGATAAAATATACCCCAGGGAATTCCCTGGGGTATATTCTTTTTTATTAAATTTTTGGTTCAAATTTCTGTGGAGCTCTATATGCTCTCGGTTTGGTTGGATTAGCTGCAGCGAATACTGATGTTTTAACTAATAGATCATTGATCACTTGTCTATTCTCATCAATCTTTTCAGCTAAAACTTTCAACTTAGTTGTATATGCTATATTATAGATCGTAATAAATGCATTATACATTTGTGTTAATGACATATTGATCGCAGCAAAACGTGTATACTCAGCATTTACTAAATCTGCTGCATCTGGATTAGTGATATTATTAATACCAATCTTCTCTGCAGTCTTCTGACGCATCTCATTCAACATCGCAGATTTAAGAGACTTATATTCTGATGTCATCGACTTCTTTGTAGCAAGTATTGCATCCTTCATAGGTTTATATTTAGCAATCTCATTGATCATAGTATCAAGATCAGATGCAGATAAGCTCTTAACAACTTCCATACCTTGGCACTTCTTGCGAACAACTTTTTCAACTTGAACCTTCAAATCAAAAGGATCGATCCTAGCACCAATTGTATCTACTGCAAACTTAGAAACATACATCTCAGTTTTCTCAGCTACAGTATCAGATGTAACAAACTCATCTGTAATCTGATTTTGAAATGCTTCAAGTGACTCCTGGATATCAGAAGCACTTACTATATTAGGATAGTTCTTATCATATAAACCTGGATAAGTATGAGTCTTATAGATAAGATTTGTCTTATCTTTTGCATATCGAGTCATAATAATATTCCGATACTTATCTAATAAACGAGCACTATTCATGAAATAATTATTCATATAGTTAAGTACTTGTACATATAGATCAGTTAGAAATTTAAAGATTCGATCAAGAAGTTCATCTAAGAACTTATATGTGGAAGATTTAGTCGTATTGATTACAAAACTATCATTTACACCCTCAGAGAGGGCAGTATAGCAAGAATCAATAAGCTGTAATGTATTCAAATCCTCTGGTGAGGATACCTGTTCGATCAAAAATTCAGAAGGGGATTTAATCATAGATATCCCACCTTTCTTCAGATTATTAATATGTTCTGGAAATAGAAAAAGTCCTCCAAATGAATGGAGGACTTTTTATTAATCATCGTTTTTTTTTCTTTATTCTGTTTTATTTTTTCATCAGATTCTTTATTATTTGATGTATCAGATTTCACATCATTCATTGCAATGTTTAAGTGCTTAAATACTGCGGTTTTAAGCACTATAGAATCATTAGCATACATTGATCCAATAGAAATCATAAGATTGAAAATCTTTGTGATTAAAGAATATCTTTTACTACTCACACTGATGAGAGCATTAATATAACGCTGAAATCTAGTATACGTATCATGTGTATACTTTTCTGTTTCTAAGTCTTTTAACACACGATTCATATCGTTAAGCACTGATTTAGAATATTTTTCCCATTCAGTTAAGAAATCCGTTGATTTCTTAACCATATAATTAAATGTCATTGGCCCGCATAATTTCAATTCAGTGCCAATGGATTCTTTACTGATATATTTAAAGCACATATCATCAAAATATGTCATATTCTCATAATATGATGCACTAAGTGTGCCAATGGATACCTCTACTGTTTTCTTATTTTCAAGCATAGTCACTAATTCAGTAAAGGTATCTGGTTCTTTCTTAAATTTAAAAATCTTAAATAACGCTTTTTGTAAGTCTTTATTTTCGTCAAGAGAATCGTTCCAAGAAGGAATAACATCAGTGTATTTATTATCGGTCATATTATAATAAACTCTGCTATATCTACTCTCTTTTCCAACAATTTCATCGACATCGATATTATCGATAAATTTATCAGATTTGAGAGCAGCATTCCTAAATGCAACAATTTCTTCACCATCATGAAATACTACACCATCAATAATGTTAAGATCAAATTTGCATTGATTTTTCTTTAATAATTCTTCAACCTCTTTTGCTACTTCTTCACCAAGATCTTTTAAACGATCCATTTGTGTTTTCATATTTTTATCTAAGGTATCATTTAAATCTTTTTGTCTTTTACTATTTTTAGTAAGCTTATCAATAAGACCTTTAAAGAATTTACCAATAGACTTAAAAATATTAATAAACCAGTTACGCACTTTAGTGCACCATTCTCTGAATCCAGATTTCTTGGTTTCCTCAGCAGCTTCATTTACAATACCATTCTGTCGATCCAACATATCTTGAACCATGGTATTCACAGATTCATCCATGATATCTCTATACTCAAGTTCGCACCTAAGCATCTGATTCTCAAAATACAGAGAAGATTCGCTCATAGATAAATTCTTATATTCTTCTGGACACTCAATAACAGGTTCCTGTATCTGAACAGCTGCACCAGCAGATTCACTGATCGAAATCAGTTTACTAATGTCGAGCATAATATCATACTCCTTTTCATCAAAATATATTATCACAAAATTGTATCAAATAGGGTATTTTATTATATGGGTAAAATTACAGCAAAAATATATGAAAAATAAAAAGGAGGAGGGCATTTTTGCCCCCCCCCCTATTTTATTTAGTGCGGTTATCGTGAGAATTTACTCAGCCTTCTCCTCAGCAGGTTTCTCTTCCTTCTTAGCACTACCACTCTTACCAGCACGAACATAAGCATTCAGAATGCCCATATCGGCAGCAATCTTCTCATTGGTAATAGCACGGATAGTACCCTGAGCAGTATTAACAATGCTATTCATGGTATTAATAATACTCATAAAACGAGCATAAACTACATTAAACAGGGTAGCACACTTAGAGCTGACAATAGCACGAGCCTTAATCTTCTCTGCAGCAACCTTGATCTTACCAGCATCTTCGCCAGCATCAGCCTTAGCATTCTCAGCGGCCTTAGCACCAATAGCAGCAGCATTGTCACCAGCAATACCCATGCCCTCGATCTTAATTTTCTTCAGTTGCTTAGAAACTTCATTCAGCTGACTACGATATTTAGTCATGCTTTCCTTGAAAGATTCCATAGCAGCAGTGGACTTGGCCATACCAGCAATGATAGCATCGACACCACCAAGATCCTTAATGGATACGTCCTTCTTCTCACCACGAACGAAATTAGCATAAGCAGAAAATACATTCTTTACACTAATATCTTTCTCTTCGCCATCAGGAGTAATCTTCAGACGATCCGCCAGATCCTTAAGAATCATCTTATCGCTATCCTTGATGATATCACGATAGTATTCAATACGCTCATCCAGGGTGCTTGCAATCTTATCCTTATACTCAGCATCAGCAATATCAGCATTGTTGAGGCTTGCACGCATCTGATGCAGGATATCACTACTGCGATCAATATCATCAACAGCTTTATCCAGATTACCAACATAATCATCACGCATCATGCCAATAGCAGCGATAAGATTATTGTTAGAACCGACATTCAGATTAGGATAGGTATAACGTTTCAGAGAAACGCTAGCAGGATCAACATCCTTAACCTTAGCAGTCAGAGCCTTGATCTGCTTCTGATAGGCGCTGGTCTTAGAAATACAAGCCTGGATCCACTCACCAATCTTAGTAAGAAGACCACCGAGGAATGCGATAGCTTTCTGAACACCTTCACCAATCTTCTTAATGAAGCTAAAATTAACAGCCTCACACAGAGTATCAAAATTCTCACTATGGCCAATAGCACACTCGACCATAATCTCATCAACACCAACACAGAACTGCTTGGCTTCCAGAGACTCCATCATGATAGCAAAGTTCAGGTTCTGAGTAGCCTCATCGATATTGCCAGCAAACTCATACATAGGCAGAGCCTCTTCAACGATAGGCTCCTTAGTCTTGGGAGCGGTATTGATAGACTCATTGATAGAGGCGGAAAGAGTAAATACGTTAAGCATGATTACTTCTCCTCCTTCTTCTCTTCAGGTTTATTATCCTCGGGCTTCTCCTCAGCGGGCTTCTCTTCCTTCTTAACCTTAGCGCCACTAGCCTTAGCCATGGCGATCAGCATCTGAGTAGCCTGCTTCCAACGATCATCATAATAATTCTTAGCCAAAGTGCTTACCTGACTAATAGCAGCACTCACTTCGCTATAAGCCTTAAGATAATTATGCAGATAAGTATGACGATCGGTACCTTCCTCATTCTTCTCTTCACGCTCAAAAGTACCAACCTGATTCATACGACTATTGACATCAGTCAGCAGCTTATCATATACCTTCTTCAGACCTTCATATGGATTCTTGTCAGTAAGAAACTTCTTAACAGTTTCGATCTTAAAGCACTTCTCACCGTACTTCATCTCAGAGGTCTTATTATCATCCTTCAGCTTATTGATCAGCTCATTATACCAACCATTATCACTCAGCTGAATGCCAGTAATAATAGTTGCAACCTGACCCATACGCTGGGGAGACTGGTCACCAACAGACTTAATATCACTAGGAGTCTTAGAACCATCGAACGTAGCATAAGCTTTACCGTATACCTCAGAAAGGATGGAGTCAATATCAACCTTACCTTCAATATTGATATCCTTATCGAAAGAATAACCAGTAAAGGTCAGATCCTTACACTTAGCAGGATCGACATTCTTACCATACTTATTATAGAACTCTTCAGACTTAGTAATATGACGAGCGATGAAAGCCTTAAACTTAACGATGACACCAGCCAGGAACTTGCGAATCTTCTCAAAAGTATTTCTAGCCTTTTCAATAAGACCACTTAAAGCAGCCTCATTGATAGACTCGAAAGCAGAGTTATCACCGCTATGAGCACTGGACACAACAGCCTCAACAATCAGCTCATTCTGAGCAGCAACCATATCGTATTGCTCAATCTGAGACTCCATGATCATCACAGGCAGGTAGTTAACGGCTTCATCCAAAGTATAGTTGGGAATTTCATCCACGTAAGAACCGCCATTGAAGCCATTGGTGGCCTCAGACAGTGCCATGATCTTAGAAAAATCAACCATCTTGGAAGTACCTCCTTACATAGAAAGTTTTCATGAAAACAGTTATTTCAATTTTACAGGATATTTAGGGTATTATCCAGCATAAAGGGTATTATATCATTGTTTATTTATATCACGATTCACATCGGATATTACTTAAGATTTGTCATTACTTCATTCACATAAGCCTCAAGAGACTTACGATTATCCATAATAGACTTAATGGTATATGCATCGGCGAATAATGTAATCGCACCGATATAGAAAATGTTGATTACTCCAACAACCAGGGGACGAACGTGACTCATGAAAGAACCATCAAGGTTGTTATCCATAATATCACACTGGCAGTCATAGCAACCACATTTAACCATACGTAAAGTTTTACTGATCCATCTTACCAGATCTGCATGATATGTATTTCCATCATCTTCACGACAAATTGGGCAAATGTTAGCAGTGGAATTAATAATACCTTCCAGATCATACGAATCAGTAGTAGTGCGAGTCAATCTATCCATACGTTCAGGATCATTGAACAAAGCGTTGAACATATCTTCGGTAGACTCAAAGACCTGATCATTCTTATTATAGTTCGTGATCTTATACAACGTATTGATATCAAACGTAGTAGACTGCAAAGAGTCACAACTCGCAATATACATGGAACATGCTTTGTTAACTTCATATGGACCCAGACCAGGGACATAGATCATACTGCGTGTATATGTTCCATACCCTGCACTAAGGATCTTACTGTAGTTCTTGATGAACCACCCTAAGTGATTGTACAGAGGCTCAAACCTCCATGTACAATCTCTATCAGTGAAATTAACAAATGAACTCTGCTTAATTAAAATACATCTCATTAAATCTGCAATTTCAGTAGCAGCATTGGAGATCTTATTTAACAAAGCAATCTGTTCCTCAGAAGTATCGGGATCAAGATATTCTCGACGAATATTCGTGATCATCTGATAAGTAGGACGAAGCTTTTCTACTAAAGCCCCAACCGGACAATAATCCTGAGGAGCTTTGGCAAGCTCAGTCTTTATATTCTCAACAACCTGTGTATCAGCTGGACTGGCTTCAACAGGAGCCTGAGAAACATTAGCATCGAACTCTGCTACGGATTCATGGAGCATGAATGCACCACCGGGGCAGAGAGTGAAGTTATCAAACATCTTTCATTACCCCTTTCTTATAGCAGAATTCCAGAGGTGGACTCATCCGGATTCATAAGCGGACTATTCTTATCAATCCGAAGAGCAGCATTCTCTTTCTTCATCTGTGCTCGCTTTAAATTATCAACAGTATCAGCCTTCATAGCAAAGCGATTCTTCCACTTTTCCAACCACTCTGCCCATCTACGCTGACGAGCAATAACCTTCTTATCACAACGACCTGCTTCCAAAGACTCAATATTCGTCTTGATCAGATCCTGCTGAACAGCGAGCATATCAGAAATCTTGGTACGAGTACAATAGATTGAATAGATGATCTCACGGATTAATACGATTATTTTAGGAAGCATATACAATCCGATACCAATCCCAACAAGAGTAGCACCAAGAGTAATACTCTCATTTACATTAGAACGTTTTTCCAGCTGCATCATCGATCTATCAATATAATCCCTAAAGTCATTAACTGACTTGCCAGCAAACTGGATATTCTTAATATGACAATTGCGAATCGTACCAGGAATCTCGTCAAAAAGAACTTCACAATCAGTATCCTTTTCAGTAGTTACAAATCGAATTGTATTACTGACCAGAATACCAATACAATAGATCAACCCAGCAACGAGAGAAGTATATAATAGCTGAACCATGCCATTACCAGCTTTATACAGAGTAGTAAAGCCACCACGATATCCAATAAGAAGACTGATCACCTTATTACAGTTTTCAATAACTTCCAGATACTTCTCAGCACCTTTATCAGTTTCAGCTGCTACCATATAGATATCTCTCAAAGTTTTGAGATTGGTTTCAAGCATCTTATTATACTTAAAACGAGTATAATCACCAGCAGACTTTTCAATCTCACTGAAATCAATACTATTGTACTTATCAGTGATAAACTTCATCATGCCAGTAAGAGCTTCATCAGTAATCTGTACCTGATTAGCTTCATCTAAGAAGATGAAGTCAGATTTGTTTACCTCAAAGCCACATTCTGTAAGAAAATTTGCATACGTAGAATTAGCCACTCCGACTTCACCTCCTTAGTTCTTGAATGCGCGATACAACTGCATCATTTCGCGCTGAGAAACCTGTGATTCCCGCTCCAGCATATTATATGTATACTGCTGGAATCCGTATCCATGCCCATCATAGGTAACATGGACCATCTCATTGGCTTGATCAATAACAACAAACCCCAGAAGGAAATCAGCATCCATTAGCATTCTGACATGATCAGGACGCATAATATCAATACCATAATGATCCTTCAGATAATTCACTTCATTCATAGTGATAACTAAAGTACCATTAGGGGTATACTCCTTCATCAGTTTGGGTACAGAGATCTTAGCCCAACGACGACGAGAACGGAATGCACTTCTCCATTTACCAGATTCGGTTCTATTGGATAAGGCATCTGTCTTCAGTTCACGAATACCAAATAACAGATCAGTTAGAGATCTCTCTTCACCCGTAACAAACTTTACAAAGCGAAGGAACTTTCTCTTATTAATGATACAGTTATAGATATCATTAATCAGATCAGCAGCGGGGGCCAAATGAATGTATGCTTTGATACCAATTAGCAAATCTCTCTGCAGGGTTTCACCAGTATCATCGATCACGAAATTGATAGAAGCCTTGGCAAACATTGGCATAGCATCATTAGCTTTCTTGACATCCATATCCGTGAAAGGAGATTTATCAGAGAAGGGGGACTTTGCAAGAGGAGACTGACTCTGCGCTTTCTTACGCTTATCCAGTTCTTTAGAATCATCCTTCCACTTCTTGATCTGATCCTCTTCAGCCTTACGCTTATCAGCATCAGCATCATACTGTGCGAGTCTCTTCTTATCCCGAACCGTCATGATTACTGCGTCGTCATCATCGTCCTCTTCCTTATTCTTAGCTTCCGTAAGAACAAAGATCTCACTATCGGGAGCATTCAGACACTCATCGATAGAACGAATACAATAATCGACAGCATCGAAATCCATCTTAGTGATATCAGTCAGAGGATTGATATCACCAGCAACTTCGGTCAAACCCTTACGCTTACGAAGTTCAGCACGACGCTTTTCGATCATCTTCAATCGACGATTGATAATCTTGATATACTCACCATACTGCTGCATAAAAGCTTTGGGATTAGAGATCATTGCATTATTAAAACGAATAGCAAGGGACTTCTTGGTCCCATTATCTTTATTCTCTTTTACTTTAGCCTTATACCGATTCAGATACTTAGCATACTTACCCTTCAGCTTCTTGAGTCTTCCCTCTAAACCATTTAACTTAGTGAGAGATTGACAAGAAAGAATCTTATTCTCAGAAACAGACTCCAAGGAGAATTTAATCGAGTTGATTGCCTGGTGTACATTGCCTTCATTCATAGAAGCATTTTCACCGAGCATCTTATCGATCATCTTGGACAGCTCAGGATCCTCATCTTCATCATCAGGATCTTCTTCATCCAGATCAGCAATATCCTCATCGGTAAGATCCATGTCATCATCAAACATGTCTTCCGTAGCTTCACCAAGAAAACCCCACTCTTCTAACTCTTCCATCTGACGGTTAAATTGTTCCTGAAGAATCCTTGTACGAGGATCCAGTGGATCTTTGTTATACATGTCATTAATGGAAATAGTTTCAGAAATGATCTTGATAAAGTCAGTATTTGTAGCTTTTGATTTCTGCCAGCATTCATACAGGAAATTCTGGAACTCTTCAAAATCCTGTTCCGTTACATTTGCAGATTCACCGAGAGCTTTATTGAATTCAACATTCAATTTAGTTACGAACGATGGATCTACATACTTCATTCCCATATTCTGATGGAATTTACGGAAATATTCAGTAATAGCTGAAGCATCATCAGCCTTGACGTGATGTACTGGCATCAGATTAATACAAGCAATTACAAATGATGCATAATTCTTTTCAATCATGCGAATAATCATCTGCTGCTCACTTGGCATCATCTGATCAGAAACAATCGTAGGGAAGTAAAAGATAGAGTTGGAACTATACGCACTGATAGAACCAATTCTACTATTGCTGCCCCTCAATATGGTCTTTGCAAGCTTCTTACTATTTCCACCACTGCTCTTAGCCACATCGAGACTGGATAAGAGAGTGGTCAGTTCACTAAACACATGTAACAACTCCTTTCTTTAAAGGATTTTACAGTTATTCTGCATTATTACAATGTTGAAATGGTAAAAAAATGATTAAACAATAAAAAAGAAATAGAGGGCGAAAAACCCTCTATTTCCTTTCTTTTATTTAATATCAAGAATGCATCAATCTTTAGGAATCTCTTTCGTATTCAATGCGACATTAAGAGTTTTATTATAAGGGTCTATTTTCAGAGAAATACCATCAAATACTTGTTTGAATTGTTCCCTACGACACTGAAATGCACTAAGCAAATCAGAACCATCAGGACCGAGAAGCTGCAGACTCTTTAGAATGCTCTTCTTCTCAACTTTTTCTCTTTTAATAGAACTTACAACAGAACTCTCAGGGTCAGGATTGAATCCATAAGCTTTGTTAAAATCACGCAGCTCTTTGGCATATCGATTCCGTCGATTGACTTGATCTACCAGATCAACATCGGCCTTCTTGACTTTCTTCATTAGTTTCTCTCGCTGTTCTTCAACAGTAAGAACAGGCTTCTTCCGATAGATCAGTTCCATCGGAAGCTCATCATAGTGTACATTAGCCATAATGTATACCTCCTTAATAAAATTCATTCCTACGGTAATTATCATTTGTTGAGTAGGCGAATTTTACAAGGTGATGAACCCTGCTTTCACTTATATAGTATATATCTCAAATTATTTTGTGTAAAAGTCTTTTGCAATTTTAGAGCATTGAGCTTCAGATGAGTTCTGATATTTTCCATTATATTTCATGCTGGTATCACCAGATGGAACTACCATATACATCTGTGCCATTTTCATATTGGGATAAATCTTAGTGGGTATAGTAACAGTTACCTGAAGCGTCCATTTACCATGATACCCAATATCACCAAATCCTGCTTCTTGATGAACAGATACACCAACTCTGCCAAGAGAAGATCTGCCTGTGATCATTGGAATATAATAATCAGACCCAATGGTTTCTTTGGTAGCAATCAAATACAATTTACCAGGCTTAAGAATAAAACCATCTTCTGGAATCTTTATCTCTGAAATATTACTAATAGGATTCTTAAGATCAACCATATACTGAAGCTCATTCTCATTATATTTATTATGAAGATAATCATTTCCTTTATATTCTAACATTGTATCTCCAATAGATAAATTATAAGAATTCGGATTCAGGTTAGCAGGATCATATGGCTCGATTGAAATAAGTCCTTCTCTAACATCTTCATCAATTGCCGCACCTGTTAAAAATCCACCCATAAAACTATGCATTGGTGGTTGTTTAACTGCTTGTGTGTTACTAATATAAGGCATTGGGTCAGATGGAACTCCAAACTTAGGATCTATATCATAGCTCATTGTAGATACCTCCTCAAACTTATTATATAGCTGTCTATATACATATTAAAATATAAATAGCAGTAAAATACATGAGAAACATCACTATAATGTAATATAAACAACAGGCTACTCCCTTATGGAAAGTAGGTGAAAATATTGAGTAACAAGAAATCCGAAGATGCTACTTCTACCTTTACGTATCCGACGTTTATGTCGGATTTAAAAGCTCACAGAGAACGTATTGGTTATAGTTATGCTGATATCAGTAAGAATCTCCAATATTTCAATATTAGTAGATTGCCTGATGTTGATAATGCTACAGAACCATATATTGCTTATATTCTGATGTCTCGTCCTGATCTAAATCTATCAAGCGGTGCTGGTGGTATTTGGGGAAGAAACGTTGGAACAGCTACGTCACAACAAAATTTAATAACTATAAAGAATATGGCAATGACAGCTGCATATGCAAACGATAAGTATGGTGAAATGATGCTGTATCAGCTCAGTCGTTCTAATTCTAGTATTTGGTTACCTTTGGTTACTACTCGTGCTAAAAACTATAACGTCAATGACGCTGAATTAAAACAGGTTGAAAAAGGTCTTACTTTCTTTGGTCATAAGATCATTTATGGTAAACATAGTGAAGATCATAAGATTGGTGGATCTTTTACACTTGAGTTCAGAAATGATCGTCAGTTATCTATTCTGAAAATGATGCAGCTATGGGTGTCTTATATCTATAATGTGTCAAAGAATGATTGGCTTATACCTGATGAGAATTACCAGCGAAACGGTATTCTTGATTATTGTGGATCACTATACTATCTCGTTACACGCAGAGATGGTAGGGAACTTATTTACTGGGAAAAGTTAACAGGCGTATTTCCAACACGAGTACCTTGGTCTATGTTTAGTACAACTGACCAGATGATCGTGGAGGATAATGTGTCTATTGACTTTACGTACTCCATTCGATCTGATCCTTGTGATCCTTCTGTATTAAATGATATCAACTTCCTATCTGGTGATAGTTATGCTTCTATTCAAACGAAGATGGCTGCAGGTTGGAAATATCCTTCTTTGCTGGATAATGAAGTTTGGCAAAACAATAAAGAACTCCCATTTGTTAAAGGCGATGTATGGGCAACGAATCCATATATTGTCATGCAGACAGATAATACTGGATGCTTGAAATACTATCTTACTTGGGAAAATAAAACAAATCCCAATATTAATCAGTCTGATGATTATATTAAAGCAGTCAATGCACTAAGAGAACTTGGTTTGGATCCAGAACAAATTCAGAAGAATATAACTCAATCACTTAAAGCTTCATTAGATGATGTTATGGGTCCATTGAAAAAATTAACAAATACTGTTAGTAGAACGTAATAAAGAGGTGAGAAACAGTTGGCCAGAAAATTAATCAACCGTAAAGACATCCTCAATGATCTGGTGGGTGTTATTCTCCCTAAATATTTCCCAGAAGAAACATTGGATACGAATCGTGTATCAATTCTGGGTTATCTTACGGAGACAATGGCTGTATCAATTGAAGATACGGTCACGCTGGAACAGCGACGTGCAGCAGATTACTGTCCAGAACTCTCTACCTCTGAAGTTCATGTAAGGCAGACTGCTAAAATTCGTTCTATTGGTGTAGATTATGCTACACCGGGTAGAGCATTCGCTATTATCGGCGTATTAAAATCCGATATTTTAAATAAGGGTGAGCGTAGTGGTAAGAATGAGATCCGGTTTACAATCGATCGACGTTCTATTATTATGCATAATGGTATTCCTTTTTCATTAGAGGATGATATCATTATCCGTGCTACACAACGATCTGTTGGTATCGTATACTCTGCTGCATATAGTGGAGAGTATGCTTCATACGATTCATATATTCAAATGTATGAACAGGAAAACGATCGTGGTCAGGAAATGGTCACCCTTGTAGTACAGATCTATCAGTTCTCTTATAATATTCAGGAGAAGATTGTTACGGATGAGATTCAATTCTTATATGACGGAATTGAGTTTGATTATGATAATAAGCTTGCTGGGTTTGATGTATATTATAAGAAGACGACAAGTGATGCATATACCAGAGTTGGTACAACGCATTATTTAAGTACTGCTACTACAAATGATATTTATTACAATGATGATAACTCCAATATTCTGTTTGTGTTAAATAACCCAAAATTGAATATTGGTGCAAACACAATGATCAAATGTGAAATTCGTGAAACTCTTGGTACAGATGGTATGATTACTATCGGGAATGATAATACTACCTTCAGTCTGTATCGAGATGGTAATTACAACTATTCCGGAGTTAATGTTATCATTACAATGCTCAGCGATACGATCGATGCTTCTGATGGAGATTCTATCGATGATATTAAAGCACGATTGATTGATGCAAAAACTCGCAGAGACAATATTACCACGGAGCATGATATTATTACATATATTAATGATATTGACGCAAATGTACAGATCATTAAGAAGCGTAATGATATCGAAGATCGTAGATACTATCTCTATACATTACTGAGATATAATGATGAGATCGTGCCTGCTAATACCATTCGTGCTAAAATTAATGGTATCCGTAATATTGGTAATATCGGAGATTTTGATTACTATGATCAAACTCTTGATAGAAAAGTTATCAATGCATACAATAAATGGAAGTTGATTCCTGGAACAAAAGGTGCAGAAGATATTATCGTAAAAGTTCCTCATGATGAAAAAGAAAAAGATACTTTCTACTTTACTTCTCCTTTTATGGTCTTACTGAATAAATATAATATTGCTTCATACTATTATACTTCAGTAAACGATGATATTCTTTTAAGTGGTAGACCAACGAATACAATTTTCCCATTCCAGATCATTACACGAGAAGTGAACATCTTCCGCAATGCACATTCTGCTACTGAATCTGATATCTACAAGTTTAGTATTGAGGGTAATATGAATACTGCAAACGATGATGAGCTTGTGGAGAAAGATGGTACGATCAAAGATAAAGAAGCTATTATGTGCTATATTGTCTTTCGCAAGGGTAATGCTCCTGCAGCATATATGAAGATGCCTATCGATTCTTATAACAAAGAATCTCGCACCTTTACCTTTACTGGACAGATGAAAACAAATGATTTTGTTACAGAAGATGATTATCTTCAAATCATTACTGGTCTATATCAGAATGGTACTGAAAAGAACTATGGTAGTGTCATCGATTTTAAAGATGCAACATTAGATGTATTCTTTATGTATAAGTATGACCTTTGGGAAGAGTATGATCGAACGGATCAAGTATATTCTTATTTACCCAAATTAGCTACTGAAGGTTATACACTTATGTGTGGTTTTTATAATAAACCTCAATATCCGTATGACTTATTATTGGAGTATAATAAATTCTCCAGTTCTTCTGTAACAGCCAGAAAAGAATCTGGTGTGGTGAATTTCTATATTTCTGAAATACCACTGATTGAATACGAATATGGCATCAAGAATATCAGTAATATGTATGATACTTTTGAGAACTTCCGAGAAGTATATGGATCATTGTTAAAACTGACAACGGACTTTGATGTCTCTCTGAAGTTTACTGCTACATATGGTAGATCGAAATATATCACGATTACTGGTGGTCGTAGTATTGATGGTGAAGAAATTACGGCTGATCTGAATGATCTGAATCCTACATTCTACTTTAAGATTTATGGTAAGAATGTTGATGTTGATGAGATCAGAAACTTTATCTATGTATATCTCAGAGATACATATATTACTGATACAAGCATCTATATGTCCAATATTTGTACACTGATCGAAGAGAAATATAATTCTGTGAAATCTATCAAGTATATGGGCGTGAATAAATTTGATGCTTCGTATCAGGAGTTTACATATACTGTACCTGAGTTTACAAATAAAGATATTATTTATCGATTTGTCCCTGAGCAATTAAATGTTACTGATATCCAAATCGATTTGGAAGAAGTATAAAGGAGGAATTAGTTTATGAATGCTATTCAGAAGATGAATTATAAGCATGCTGCATTTAATGCTGCATTGCTGGAATGCCTTGGTCGTGTGCAACTGTGCTGCTGCGAAATCGATCCGTCTAAAGAGCCTGTAAATGCTGCTCGTACAACCAAGATGGCTGAAGCTTTCTATACTGATATGCTGAAGCTGAATGACCGTACGATCAATGAAGTGAAGAAGTCTCTGGAAGAATCCTGCACATTCATTAAGGATTGTCTGGAAGTCGCTGAGGCAATCTCTGAGAATAAGTGCTGCGATGCTGAAGATGCTGATCTGGAAACTTCTGGTCGTGATAAGGTTGAGCTGTCTGAAGAGGATCAGGCTATCATTGACAGACTGTTTGATGCTAAGGCTCCTGCTGTTCAGATTCAGATGATCCGTGATAGTGCTGTTGCTTCTCTGCTGGCAGAGGACAAGAAGGCTCGTGCAATTAAGGATGCCCTGAATATGGCTAATTCTAAGGTCGCTGCTGGTGAAGATCCTAAGACTGTTAATGAGACGATTGAGCGTCTGAATGCAGTTGGCCCTACTTCTCTGATGAATGCTATCATGAATGCAACTGCTGGTCTGGCTGTAAAGGATGTTAATGAGAATGCATCTGGTACGATCAGTGTGGATAAGATTCTGTCTGAGAATGCGGAGAAGATTCGTGAGCGTGCTGTGATGCTGTATTGCCTGTATGAGACTTCTAATGTACTGGCCATGAAGACTTGGTCTGCTAAGGAGGTACAGGAAGAGGCTAAGCGTATCTATTACGGTAAGTAAGAGAAAAGAAATATGGGGAGGCGTAATTGCCTCCCCATATCTATTTTTAAAAATCAATTTCAATAGAAATCAATCTACCAGACAGTTTTACATTTACATCTTCCGCCAGAAGATCGTCATTGATAGCCTTCTTATCAAACTCGAAATCATAGGTATCCTGAATAATCTCCTGAAGCTCATCATCATCAGATACAATCGTGCGGAAAGTTTTTACCATTCCATTAATGACAGTATCTGGACTAATGATTCCATCCGTATTACGTCTGAGAACAAAACCATCCTCATTTACTTCATATACAGAAACAGAACCAGACTTCTTCAACTGATTACAAAGCTCCTCAGCGATTGTACGCATATTATACTGTTTCATAATCTCATTGATGATACTGGTCTGCATATACTTATCACTTTTCTTCATCTGTATTCTCACTCCCTTCCATGGAGTCATTAAATGTTTTCATATCAACTAAAATTTCCTGTAGACAAGCAATTTTATCTTCAACGCTTACAACGCTAAAATACAAATATGCTTCAGAATCAGGAAGTATAGCATACGTTTTACCAACTGATCCATTTTCGAATGGATCATTTGTCATATCGATATCATCAATTCTTTTCAGATCAAAAATAATATCTCTCAGAGTTTTACGAACTTCTTTGCTGCCATCTAAAAGCTTAATACAAGAAAATTCTTTTACTAAGTAATCCTGTGACGGTATGAAATCATGAATATCTTCAGATACTTGTATTTGTCCAGCCTGTACCATCATCATAAGCTTTGCGTGTAAAAGCTTTCTGATATGTTGTTTGGCTTCTTTTTCTATATTAAAAACAAATCCATCTACTTCATATGTCTTATGGGTTGCTTCCTTTATACTATACATAGTTAAATCCTCATCAATTCTAACTGTCTGGATTCGATAGCAGCTTTCACCGATTTTCTAGATTTAATCTTTTTAAAGACATAATCTGAATCATGTGATTTCTGATACCGAATTATAATTTCTACTCTTGGAACTACTGAATAAAATTTATTGATCTCACCACGATGAAAAATATCATCATCTATGATTAATACATTCTTAAGCATATCTGTATATGCTTTTCCTATATTATCATAGTCTGGCATATCGATGATATCTAATACTTTTCCCTCAAAAAGTATTACTTCATCAGGTGGAACTCGTGAAGGCATTTCAATATATGCATTGATAATAATCTCTGCAGGTGTATTAATTAATTTAATATCCTTACAGATACCTTTAACAGCTTTTTCAAAATATGAATGATTCGCTGCAGCATTGGGAGAATATATATGGGAATTGAATGCTCTGGGTCGATCTGTTTTTACTGGTTGTTCATACATCACAACCCGAATAGATTCATATTTTCTATTTATCTCAATGTTATCTGCTTTCTTCTTTGCTTTCTTTAAAGCTTTATCAAAATTCCATCTTCTAGATAGAAAGTAATTTCGCAGTGAAATTTCCGGATCGTAATAACGATTCGGATATTTTATATTATATTCATCAATTTTTTGTTTACGTGATTTTATCTTCACATTGCATCAAACTCCTTTTAATGCACTCCATTATTATTTCGTTGTTAGAAATGTAGAAAAATATTATATAAAAATCCCCTCCCAAGATAAGGAGGGGATTTCTACTATTTTATACACCTCTCGTAATCCACTTTTCGTAAGTGTTACGAATTCGGTCTGTGATATTACGTTTAAAGTTACCAGGAAGACCAGCAACTCCAATGGAGAATACTGCATTCCAATACAGTGCAATACGTTCACCGATATTCATACGGTTCATATTAACACCAGACATGGTACCAAGCATATCCATTAAGCCGGTATTATTGAAGAATAGTCCAGCTTCTTTTCCGATACCTTTACCACTTAAGTTAAGAATATCCCAAGCACCATCAATCTTACTCATACCAATTGATTGATACATATCCTGGAAATCCATGGTTACATCGATTTGTGTCGGGATACCATCATCTGATACCATATCTCCACCGTCACCAAAACGTCTCCAAGATAAGTTTGTAATCATACCCATTTCTACGTTAAAATATCCTTTAGAATATGCACGAATCAAAAATGGAGTAGAATACATTGTAAGCGTAGATCTGATTCTTGGTGCTGCTAAAGCAAAGCAGTGGAAGAATGGAACTAACACATATCTCCATTTACAGAAGTTTGTAGCATATGGTGCAATAAAATGCATTTCAATACTGTAGTCCTTATTAGAAGAAGAATCCTGCCAGATTTGAGGGAATCTGATATTCATGCCTTTACCAGAATTCTTAATCCAGGTAGATGCTCGACCGATGATACCCTGACCGCTAAAGATTCTGCCCAAAGCACTACCGGTGATATCATTAACTGCAGAATCATAGTCTGTTCCATCCACAGCACTTAAATAGTCAACAGCATCATCACCCCATCTGCCGAATAAGAATCCGGCTTCTCTGGCTTTCTGTGAAATACCTTTTATTAATCCAGTAAAAGCAGAATCGCCAAGAGTATTACCGATACTATCCGTAACAGAAGATCCTGGATCATAAGCAAATGATACGCCACCATCTACACCAATGACCTCTTCAAGCATATTATAATCCTGCCCACCAGATTGAGTAGAGTTATAATTGCCCCAGTCAACTAAAGTACATTTAGTGCCTAAGTATTCAAAATCACTAAGACCCATCAGAATTGCACTCATCTTACATAATGTGTTCACATATGCGAAATACTCATCTGTATTAACGGTCATAGTATAATACTGATAAAGATCTTTATTGCTTACTCCAGCATCTACAGTAGCAATAGCAGATCGTAACTCTGAATCAGATAAGTTATTGAAGAACTTAGCAAAATCTCTACCAGTAGATTTCTTAGCTTTCTTGTAGGAAGGAAATACAAAACTACCTGTTAGCAGAGACATATATTGAGGCTCGCCAGGTACGACTGACATGATAGGAATATTACAAGCGATCTCTTGTTCATAGGAACGTCCATAAAAATCTGCACCAGCAGCTTTAGTACTACCACTTTTGATAGAGGTTCCTTTTCTGGTTAAATCGTAATACTCATTTGCATTACCATACTGTTTTGTACTACCAGGACGACGATCAGCGTAATGAGTAAATTGGAATGGCATACCATGTACAAACAGCATACGTCCAATTGGTGTACCCATAATAGATTGGCCAGTAGCAAAATATCCTTGCTGATATCCAGCTATTGCTCTATTTACATCTCCATAATCAACGTCTACATCATTAAATATTGTTTGGTTTTGATAAACTGCAGGTGGTGTAGTAGCATTGTTATTACGATTTTGAGTCTGTCTTACAGCAGCAGCAACAGCACTTAATACTGCTGCACTAGTAAAGTTTGCTTCCATAGCAGCTTGTTCATTTTTAGCCATATTTTCTTTGGCTCTCTTTTGTGCTGCTAATCGTGCTTGTCTTTGTCGTTCTCTTTCATTTTTTGGTTCTTTATTATTCTTATTGTTTTTACCTCTGGCATTATTGCGATCTCTGTTAGCAGAGCGAAGAATAGGTCTATTGGGGATATCAATAATATCAGAGTCATCTAAGATATGAACTTCTGATCCATATCGAACCCACATATCATTCACAAGAAACAGGGGCATACCATCAGGATCTTCACAATCAATGATATGATAACGAGTTTGTGTGAAACCATTGATTGTAACATTTACCTTTTGATCAACAGTTAGCACAGAACCGACTGGTAACTCCATAGGGAGGCCAGTTCCTGACGTACTCTTTTCGTAGAATGTTACTTCTGGTACATTCGTGACTAACTGTTCATTAACATCCTCAGAATCATCAGGACGTGTTTCTTTGGGAGCTTCTTCCTCTTGTAAAATCTTAGAAAATTCAATCTCTTGACTGGAGATCCACATTCCAATATAATGATTATCTTCACCTTTAATAATATCAGAAATTTTAAAAAATCTGATATTATTAATATGACATTCTTCATTTGTAGTCAGTGTAATATCTTCAGGGATAATTACATTAGACGGTTTAATATCATTCGGACGAGCATATAGCTTAGTCGATCTGACAGTACGACAAAGATATGCATTATTTAAAATCTCGTAAGCCATTTCGTTCGCCTCACTTTCTTACAAGATAATTAGGAGTGGATGCCAGTATGAACCGGCATCCACTCTTGTGATTCATACATTATTGTATTGTCAAGGACAACACTTTAAATTATCTGCGAGTTAGATTATCTACAATAATTCTACCATAGTCAGTAGAGTTACTTTCGGTATCCATATTCGCACTATAATTATCGCCACGAACAGTCTTCATAGACTTACCTCTGGTACTGGACGATGTATCAGAAGAATGGTTTGTATTATCCTTGATATCACTCAGTAACGAAATCATCTGACCAAAAGATTTGGTCATGAGCTGGAGCATCTGCTGCGTGGTTGCATCGCTCGGACCCTTACCGAATTCATTACTCTTAATTGCATCAGTGATCTGCTTCGTAGCCATAACTGCGGTAGATTCACCCTTACCAAACTCATTAAGTTTAGTGATAGTAGAATTCATGCCACGAATACGGCTATTCATCGAATTCAGATTCGTTAAATCACCTCTACCAGTACCAAACTGAGAAAGAACAGTTTTAGCAGCATTGATACGCTCCTGTTTCTTAGCCTCAGTTTTATATCCAGCAGGTTTCTCGTATGTCTGCATGAACCTGACAGCAATGTCTTCCAGAGAATCACTCTGACGAATAGGATCCATTAAAGCATCCTTATACTTCGTATTCAGATCATTCCATAAGAAGTCGAGCTGTAATCCAAGATCACCAACAGACTTACCACTCTTCTTAGCAGACTCAAGCAATGGGCCCTTATTATCAGATACTGTCCACATGGGCAGACCATATCCCTCACCATCCGTAGCGAATGTCTTATAAGTACCGTTATTTACCATATTAGTATAGCCATCGTCAGTAATACCGGTTTTCTTATTAAAGTAATCGCTAACATTCTCAGGACGAAGTAGGGACTCCTGATAAAGGTTACCGACGATACCTGCAATCTGATTATTAGACAATCCCTTATCCTTAAAGAACTTCCAGATCTTCCTTCCATTCTCTCTAGTATTCGTAGAAAGTCCAATATTTGAAGTAGAGGTAATTACACCAGATGCACTACCACTAACAGTAGAACCAGAAGCGGTATCATCATCACTACTAGTCTTGGTTCCAAACAATCCACCAAAGAAATTATCAAACTTCTCACCAGCAGACTGGAACAGATTTGACATCTGACCAAAGAACGTACCATCGCTAGTAGTATCTGTATCACTACCATTGGTTGCAGATCCGGTATAGTTCACTTCAGAATCATCATATGTCCTTACACTACCATTAATAAACGGTTTATAACGACGCACCTTCATCAGATGCTGTATACGATAATCGGTCATAGCTTTCTTTGTGGGACCCATAATAGGTTCACCACCATGATACCATACCATATTATTACCAGCATACATATCAACATGTGACATCTTACCATTCATGATACGTGTTGTTCTCCAATCGAAGTACAACAAGTCACCAGGCTGGAGCATATTCATATTGAAAGACTGAGTACCATCATTGACATAGATTGTTTCAAAGCGATTATCTACTGAGCTATAGTAAGCATTGGCTGACATAGGAGCATTGGTGAATACATCTGGGAAGACCTTCTTATATGCCCATCCGCACATAGATGCACAGGATGCAGTACCCTGATCAGGATCTTGTGCTCCACTGGTTGTATATCTGATCTTACCAGCAACACCTGCCATCTTATTGCAAAGTGCCTGCTGTGCTCCACGAACATTTCCACCAAAACCATTACCTCTGCCACCACTACCAGGACCCTTACCATAAGAATAGATAGTAGAAGAAGTGTTCTTCATAATAGATCCAAGATTACCAGATTTCGTTCCTCCAGTATAAGGATCAATCATACTGAGTCTATTTCTACCCATCATCTTATCTGCAACCATATAGTGCATTCCAGAACCAAATGCTCCACCCTTACCCATCATTACAACAGGTTGACCCTTGGTCAGATTAGAAGCAACCATAGTGCTGGAGTTTGGACCCTGCGCCATACCATAGTTAGAAGATGCAGCATACTGACTAAAGAATCGAGGATCAGTACCACCATCAGAAGATCTCATACCAAGTCCATAGGACATTGCATTCGCTGCTAATGGATTTCTCTTATCACCATAAGCACTTCCTACGATTGCGGCAGCTGTAGGACCACAGCCAACGTCAGCCATATTCGTACCATGATTCCAACGAGAATCTCTTTGTGAATAGTGTGTAGGACCATGACCCCAACGTCCGGTTCCATTGATTCCTCTAACACCATTCTTCGGAGCATACTTACCATAATTCGGATCATCAGTATTCTTATTTACATCTCCATACCAGTTACCGGTAGATGCCCAGTTCCATATACCCTTAAATAAACCGGGGCTACGTCTGGATCCATCTTCCTTAAACTTATCCTGGAACTCTTCAACCGTATAGTTTGTATTATTCTCAGAGTTATAGGTATTAACCTTTTCTCTTAGCTTATTCTGATTATCAGCAAGATTCTGCTTATCCTCAGCATTCGCAAGAATACTATACAGTGTTTGAGTTAACCATTCTTCTGGAATTAAACCAAATGCCAAACCAGATAATGCATTGCATAAACCAGCTGTCAATTTCATTCCCAGAGTAAGATCAGAGTGATCGACATCGAAATATCTATCAGCACGTCTATATCCCTTTGTAAAGTCAACAACTGCTCCAGCAATCATTAAGTAAATATTAGCCTTCTTGAGAAGTTGTGATGCAGACATCTTACCAGCCTTCTCGACCCATTTGTCAAGATTCTTAGAAACTGCTGCAAGCAACTTCTCTTTCATATTACCCTTGCCTTCACCGACATTAGCAATTGCATTCTTAATAGTCTTTTCACTAAAGAGTTTAGTAAAAGCATTCTTAATCCAGGTTGTTAACTTAGTGACAGCATTCTTTGTTGTATCAGCAACGGTTTTACCAATTCCCTTAGCAACATTGAACTTCTTCATTAGTTTGGTTTTTTCTGCATTCAGGGGCAGTTTATCAGCTTTTTCAAAATAACGTGCACCTAATCGGAAGGCATTCACACCTGTTTGTGTAAAGGTTCGTGCGCCTCGAATAGCAGCATTACCAAGATCACCTTCCTCGACTTGCTTAAAAGTGCCAATCATGCCAGGAAGTACAGTGCTTAAACCAAGTGTTGCGATAGGAGCAATAGCTGGAATGATTTTAGCAGCCAGTTTACCAAGCTTACTTCCAGCAAACAGTCCACCAACAGCTTTCAGAAGTCCTCCAGCTCCGCCACCACTAGTAAGAGTATTGATAATTGTGGAGAGCAATCCTCCAGACTTCTCCTCTTCGCCAGATCCCTCATGTGCAGGTAATGCAAGCTGTTGCTTAGCTACATTCAGTTGAGCTGCATGTAAGATAGCATCTCGCTCTTCTTTCGTCTTAGCATTCGCAATGGCCTTATCATATACCTCTGCCGGGTTAGCATTGTTTTCTGCCTGTCTATCAATTGATTTATAGGTGTTCGTGTAATCTCTATCAAGATTATCATCCTTATCACCCTTCATCATATTCTTGATAACAGTAGGGACAGAATCATTTGCTACATAAACAGGGATTGCATAAGGAATCGTGCCATGAGGTTTACCCTTAAACATACTGACCAGAGGTACAGGCTGAGGTGCTAATTTATCGCCAATCATTGGGAAGGTTGTACCAGCATCATCAATATAACCACCAGCGATTTGGAATGTACCAATTCGCTCAATCTTGGTCTTTGTGGTAATACCCTTCTTCTTATCACGATGAGCTTTAATTTTAGTTCCAATACCCTTGATACCAGAACCAATCCATTTAGCACCCTTGATTACACCCTTACCAATACCCTTAGCTAAACCGACACCAGCGTGAATAACATCAGCAGCCAATGAGGGTATCGTATCGGATAAGAATTGTAAGGTACCTCGAATCATAGCAGTTACACTTAAACCAAGATCTTTTAGTGTACCAATGAACAATGCAGCAGCATCACCAATAGCAGAGCCAATACCCTTTGCAGCACCAACAATCAACTGTGCACCAGTATGTAGTGCATCACCGAGCAATTGGACACCACTCTTAATGGCTACACCGATTACATCGAACAGATCACTGATACGATCTGTGATAAACCCTGCAGCTTTACCGAGAATTCTGAATGGAGTAAAGACTAAACGAAGAATGGCTTTAATACCACCTCCACCACCTTTACCCTTACCACCAGACTTATCACGATCACCAAAAATAGCATCTTTCAGATCACCAAGCTTATCACCAATACCATGGAAGATATCAGAAGCTTTATCCCTCATCTTACCAAAGAAGCCACGCTTCTTACGTACAGACTTAGTAGAACCTTCCATCTCCTCAGGTAATTGATCATTGCTCAAAGGACCATACTGATTTTCAAGAAGCGTCTTAATATAAGCAACATTCCATCCAAGACCACCGAGTTGACCTCTGATCTCGTCATAGATCTTAGCCGTATTTTTAGACATCTTCTTAATATTATCATGGTTATCCTTAGCCCAGGAGGCTGACTTCTTCTTAGCTTTGCGCTCTTCCTTGGCTTCAGCCTTAGCAGCTCTGCGATCAGCTCTTGACATCTTAGTATCATCATCAGTTTCAGGTTCTCTGGTTTCTACAGCACCCTTAACCGTCTGATTGATACTACGATTCTGTGTAATATTACCAGCAGTATTCTTTACTCGTCTCCAGTTAGCAGCCATAAAAGATTGCTCAGCTGGAGTGAGAGGAATACCATGAGATTGTTTCTTCTGAATATTCTGGATAGCATCAGCAACTGGCATAGCTTGTAACTGAGCCATCGTGAATCCAGTAGCCGCAGCTGAACTTGTAGTAGCAGCTGCAACAGTGCTCTTTCCTCCAAAAATACGAGAAAGAACTCCGCCAACTTTATTTACACCAACAGCTGCACCTGTAGCTGCAGTATCTGCAAAGTCAGCAAATTGATATCCGATATTCCCTAAGTGAGAACCAGATTCCTTGAAAGCATTACCAAGATTTTCACCAGCTCTCTGGAATCTTCTATTCTTTCTCTTATCTCTCCACTTATTAAAATTATCATTAAATCTTGCGAAGAGTCCTCTCTTCTTAGGAGCTCCAGTGCCATCACCTAATCCATCGTCTTCTTCACCAGATTGTGTAGTGCCTCGGACAATAGATTCAAGAGCTTTAAAAGGAGCAGAAAGAATCTTACCAATCAGTTTACCAAGACCGCTGAAAAGATTATTAAAGGTCTGCTTTAACTTACCCTTAACATTCTTCTCCCAGAAGGTTTTCATATCCTGATCTTCAGGAACGATACCTAGAGCTCTGGTAATACCGGTAGCAATATTATTACCAATATTAGATAAAGATTCCTTGATAGATGCACCAGCCTCTTTCAGCTTATCCTTCAGGGGTTCAATAGATCTACCAAGTGGACCAAGGATATCTTCCTTAAACCAATTACCAATACTCTTGACAACATTGTTCATTCCCTTGGCAATCGGTTCCATAACCTTATCCTTCATGTAATCGTAAGCCTTACCAAAGATACCGCCTTCACGTTTCTTCACTTTCTTCTTACCAATTACATTACCATCTTTATCCTTTTCATCAACTTCAGATTCAGTCTCTTCACCGAATAAGAACTTGTTAATCTTATCTGCCTGACTACCCATAGTAATAGCACCAAGAGTAGCCATGATAGGACCGCCAGGACCAAGCATCAAACCGGGGAAGATACCAAGGTTACCCATAATTGCAGCCATGCCACCACCAATAGCAGCACCCCCAAGAGCAGAGGGAGCAACCTTCTTGATAGACTTCATCGCTTTCTCTCTAAACTCTTTAGAGATCAAACCTGACTTGGGATCCTCAGAATCACCAAAGATCATCTTCTTGAAGTTATCAGAAGAAGCAACCATTCCGCCAAAAGCACCAATTACACCAGTAAGACCAGCTGACATAAATCCAGGCAGGATACCTAAACCACTGGCAAGAATACCTGCCATAGCGCCCTTCCCTGCACCAGGTAATACTTTCTTTAAACCATCCTGTGTGTCCTGACTAATAATACCAGTCTTGATCTGCTTTTTACGAGTCTTCTTATTACCCTTCCAGTCAGTAGCAACCTTTCCAGTTTCAGGATCAATAATATCTTCATCTTCATCACTAAATTCACCAAAGAGATACTTCTTCAGATCAGAAGATCCAGATACCAATCCAGTCATAGAACCAAGGATAGCACCAAGGACAGGACCTCCAGGAAGGAAGAGACCAGTAATAGCACCAAGACCTGCACCAGCAGTCATTTTAGGAGCAGCTTCTTTAAAAGCTCCCTTGACTTTCTTCCACTTAGCTTTGGATCGATCCTTATCATCAGCAGTGCCTTCTCCGAAGAGGAAATCGTTTAGACCATCGAAAGACTTACGAATCTTTCCAATAACTCCACCATAATCCTTCTTCTGGGTAGCATTGCCTTGTTCATCAACAACAAATCCTTCAAACTTACCCTTACTGGCAGCGTAGTCGCCATAGAGCATCTTGTTGATAGCACCCTTAATGGTACCTTCCAGATCATTCTTACCTTCCTTGTAATTATTCACAAGGTTAGACGCCCAGCCACCAGAGTACTTACCATCTTCACCCTTGGTACCAACAACCTTACTCTTAATCTTATCACGAATATTCTTAGCCTTGCCCATAGCCTTATCTTTCAGCTCACCAAATCCAAGCATTTCACCAAGGGATTTCATAGCTTTAGCGAAAAGACCATGTTCTGGTGCAAACAAATAATCATCGATTCTCTTAAAGGTGCTATTAACAAACCCAGAGAGTTGATTAAACTGTTTTGCAATAATATTCATGGTAGTCTTAAGAATAGAGGGAGAATCCCGACGATCGATAGGTCCATCCTCTTCTCCATCCTTAAGAGCATCAGTACCAAATAAGGTTTTGTACATCATGTCATCTACCATCTGGAGAGCACTATTGAATAACTTAAACGGGTTATTTGCAATCTCTCTGGTGGTAGCTACGAGTTTACCGAAGTTGGATTCCTCAAAAGCTTTCTTATAATACTTCGTCTTATCTCGAAGAGTATCATTATAACGATTTGTAGGATCTTTACCTTCTTTACGAAGACGTTCAATTTCTCTCTGGCGTTCATCCTCTTCTTTGTTATAAGAAAGATTACCTTGCTGAGTCATTAATTCATCGAGAGACATAGTATTCGCATACAATTCATCAACAGCTTGTGTTGCTGGATCATTGATAGAGGTATCACGTCCACCAACAGTACCAGGAGTAATTGTACGAGATCTCTTAACCTTAATTATCTCCTTGACATAATCAGGAAGAGATTCAGGAGAACCCTTAAGTCCTACATTATATGTAATAATACCAGAGCGAAGAGTTTTAAGAATATCAGAAAGAAGAACATTAGAAGCATTAACTCCACCATTCTTCAACAAAGCTTTTCTTCTCTGCTCGCTAATCTTCTCAATATCCTCATCAGAGAGTTCATTATAATGACTTAGTCCACTATTAATGAAGGCATTCTTACTATCTTCATCCATAAAGGACCATGCACCAATTAAACCACTCTCTGCTAAATCTCGATTAACTCTAAAATTGGCATCATTACGTCTTCTTCGAGCACCAGCAATACTACCAGCCATTTGCACAGCTGCAGCTTTATTAAATCCTTTAATCTTACTTTGATCAGGATTCATATTACGAAGAATAGCCATAAGCATATTATCATAATTGGATCCTTCGGGAACATCCATACCCCGCATCAAAGTATTCATGTCTGACCAAGGATTAATAAACTTATTCTCTTCACCAGCATTCTGGAAAAATCTGAAAACAAAGTCTAAGAATGCTTTCTGATCAGCTTCATTCTTAAACTTATAATTCTTGGCACGACTGGAGACCTCATAGTAACCTTCTATGTTTTTAGCAAGATTACGAGTACTGCGCTCAGTTTCAGCAACAACCTTACCAGCATTGCGCAATCTTCCATATTCATAGTCGTATACCATCATCGGACCACCAGTAAGATGAGAGTCAATACGAGAGAGCCACATAGGAATAACTTCTTCGATTGCTCTTACTGTCTTATTGGTAATCTGTGCAGCTTTCAAATAGTCACTATTTCGTGTACTAATACCAGTCTTGGACTCTTGACCAGGAGCAAGTATACCCATGAGCATATCAAAAGCTTTATTGCTCTTACCAGTTTCATACAGTCTACCGCGTTCAGTCATCTTCTGCATCAGTGCAGGAAGGAATCCTTGCATATTCTTACTGGTACGCTCCATCTGTTTCTTCGTACCCTTAGGAATAGCTAAGTTAAGTGCTGCCTGAACTAAACTGTCAACTGGGTTATCGCCAAAGCTTTGTTCGATAATATCCTTGAATGACATGCCCATAACACCACCGATACCAATTGGTAGGCTGAACATTTTATCACTGATATTCTTCTTGACAGCTTTGGCATATGCCTTCATATTAAGCTCGCCATTGAGCCCGAAGATATCTTCTTCCTCTTTTCTCTTCCGTTCTGTCTTAACAGGCTTTTGTGTATTAGCTTCAATCTTCTTAAGTAAGTCAATCGTAGTATCAAACTTACTCATTACCTGGTTATGTGCTTCGCGGAAAAGATTCGCATGAGCTTCAGAAGATTTAGAAATTAATTCGAATGTAGCTTGCTGACCCTGAATCAGACTCTCTTGCGTCTGCATCAGCTCAGAGTGCTGCTTGAGCATCATTCGAATATTAACTTGAGCATTGGCATTATCATTCTGGATTTGAGCCTGTGTTCCCCCAACGATTGCATTAACAGTTGCAGTTGTACGAGCATCATCTTTAGCATTCTGCAAATAGGCAACCTTAAGCTGTGTATTCACATCAGCTTTAGCTGCATCATCAGAACTGTCTACCCAATCACCATTTTCATCAAAATCACTAAGGTCAAATCCGCCGAAATCAAAATCGAAATTATCGAGCTCAGCCATAGCAGCATCCATCTGTTCTGATGCGGAGTCACGATGACGGTCCGGATCATAGTAGTTGCCGCTCTTAAGGTCTGCTAATGTATTCTTAGCCAGCTTGGATAAGGCTTTGAAATCATCAGTAGCTAACGCCCGGTTGATTTGTCTGTTTACATTATCTACAGGATTACGTAAGAATTTTGCAGTAGAATCCAATACATCTTTATTCGTTTCTACAAAAGCAAAAGGAGTAGGAAAGTTCGACTTTAAGAACTCTCCTCCTACATGTAAAAACATTTTGCCAGCATTGCCAGCTCTCTTAGAAGTTGTACCTACTGCACGTTTTACTCGTTGATTAATCTCACGAGTACTTCTATCCACTTTAGCCATTTTCTCACCGCCTTTCCGGGTGTTAGATTATATGGATGTTGACCTTACCTATTTAAATAGGTGTGGAAAAAGAAAGGGAAGAAAAGGTACCCCGAAGGGTACCTAATCTTCTCAATTGGAGGGTTCGATATGAACAGCAACAAATCCACCAAAATGGGAAGCGCAACCATTTTGGTTTCCTGAATAGCAATTTTACTTGTCTTTTCTCTTCTTCAGAGCAACGGCTCTGTCGACAACAGACTTCTTGTATGTAATCTTACCAGCAGACTTACCAGAGCGGACCATCTTCTTCACAGAGAGCTGCAGCATCTTATCACGGAACATACGCATATTCTTACCACACTCACTGTACTGATACATAGCCTCATCAACAGCATCCGTGATCCATTCAACATCACGAGGACCAAACTCGAAGCTATCGATAACAGCTGCACGCTCAGCAGAGTCGGTCATCTGTGCATGCTTCAGAAGCTTATCCATAAACTTCTTCATAGCATCATTCAGAGAAGTATGCTGCTCAATGATTTCATCATTCTTAATCACATACTTCTTTGTGTCGAAATCCTTATCAGCCAGGACCGCATACACCAGAGCCTGGAAGTCGGACTTACTGAAACGAGCAGAGGGGTTCTTCTTCAGCTCCTCTACCATCTTGGCGACATTCGCCTCAACCTTATTAGCCATTACGTACACACTCCTTTAAAGTAATATAAATTTATGCCCGGGGAACGAGCACCAGGAAGCCTTCATTGTCTCGGTATTCACCTTTAACTTTCTTAACTTCCTGTTTGTCTAATCTCTTACTGAAATCAGAACGAATTTTGTCCATACGAGGAGGTTCAATACCACCATTAATAATAATCGTCAGAATCTCCTCATCACGCACTTCTTTACCATATACAGGTAATGCAATTAATGCTGTAATCAATTCACGATTGATATCCTTCATAACGAGCTTTGAAGACTTCAGTTTATCATTCTGCTTCTTCATAATCATTGCCTTAATATCGACACTCATATCAAAAACTCCTTTTATCTGCATGATAAATTATTGTAATGTCTGTAAAAGTGTAGAAAATAAATAGTCTCTTTTCATGATCTGAACACTGATATAATATACAGACATAGCTGTTTAACCCTAGTATAATATGGGTTCTCTTATTATTTAGTTGGTAAATATGTAGAATTTAAATAGAAAGGAACGGTGATCACGATGATTAAGCTCCAGGCACTTGAGCCTTTCATCACTTATAAGACCAGACCACCGGTCATTATGCCCGAAAACCCCAAATCCCGAAAGAAGAACATGGCCTTTATGGTTCTTGCTCCTTCTATTGAAGCTGAATTAAAATGGTTGGATAAGAATCCAATCCTTCTTTTCCGTAATCTGTGGAAATATTTTATTGATAAAAAATGGAGCCATAGTTTCAGAGGACTTGGCTTACAGATCATTCGTCCTGATGAAGATGGTAGTATAACGAATTTGCTAAATGAAAATAAAACTAAAAATTTAAAGAATATCGATGGTGTAACATCTTATCTTCCTAATGTAAAGATGAGACCCCTTAAAAACTTTAATGTATTAGTCGAAGCAAACTATGCATCAGAGGCTATCTTAAGTAATACCAAAGATACAAGACTGATGTCGGTGAAAACTCGAGAAGTAATTTCTGAATACACTCGAGTATATAGATCTATGGCTCCTGGTCCTGAAAATTATCTTGGTGAATATAGTTGTCATGTGATAGTTCCTATGGATCTATATTTTACGACAGATGATTATAACCATATTGATTTAATTTTCAGACATAATAACAGAGAGTTCAAATCGCAGCTCATTCGACAGCTTACTGATCCTGCTGTGTACACTCGCTTTAATTTGATTTACTTTATTCATGGTAGCTATATCTTACTGGTAGATACGACAAAATTACCAGAAGATTTTGATATGATGAAAAAGATCAAAGAGTTCATGATGCGAGCAAAAAGAACAAAAGAAACCTCTACGCCTGAAGAACTCAAAGCGGATGCAATTGCAGATCAGAAGCTTAAGATCGCTGAAGAGAAATCCAAGGAAGAGTTAGTTACTGATAAGATTCTGTCTGATATGAATACGGATCCTGATACTGTTGCTCCTGAAAAGAAAGCTGAAGTAAAGAAGGTTGTACGTAAAAATATCACAAAGACAGAAAAAGCGAAGAAAGCAGAACCTGAACCAACTCTACTTGGACAGAAGAAACAGAAAATTGATGATTTTGAAGAAGAGATTGAAGAACCATCTGGTGAAGATATCGTAGATGACAAGTTCGAGATGGATGTCGATATGGGTGAATTTGAAATGCCCGATGTTGTCATCGAAGATCCAGAGGATGTGGATATTATACTCGGTGCTAAAGCTACTGGTAAAACGGTAGCTTCCTATAAACGTGATCAAATCATGAAGGAGAAGTATAAAGAGTCTAATATCGGCAATGTTCCTCTTCGAACTATTCTGGAAGCAGAAAAGAAGACTGTTATTCCTGAAACAAAGCCTCCTATTCATACGATCAATGATGATATGAAACGGATAAAGTCCCAAGAATTTGAGGCATCCTATAATAAGAATCTGATGATGAATGACTTGGTGAATATTCTGATGCACTTCAGTCATGTACACCCAGCTATGTATATCAATAAAGATATTATTGTAGAGGATGTTTCTACTGCCACAGATCGTATGATTCGCTATACGGTTTCATTTGAAGATGAAACGAGAAAACGTCATAAGTTCTCTTTCTTGCTTCCTAAAATGTATGAGGATAGATATTTATATCTGAACGATCAGAAAATGAATATCTCTCATCAGAAGCTTCCTTATCCAGTTACTAAAATTTCTCCTGATTCCTGTCAGGCTGTTACTTCATATAAAAAGATTATTTCTTCTCGTTATGGATCTAATCTGTCTCCCAGAATTACTCGTATCAAGAAGCTCCTTGGTGGACCAAGTTGTCCTTCTGGTATTATTGTAGTTAAGGGAGATAGCACGATTCCTAATAAGAATTATCTGACGACGATGGAGTATGATGAGATTGGTACTGTTGTAACGAAAGCTACGATCGGTACAGGTAAGGATCATACAAAGATCTTTTTCATTGTTGATGATGCTTCTATGATCGTTGATATGAAAGAGTTTAAACCTGTATACACGAAGCATAAAGAAGATCCTGACTCTTTGATTCCATTAGCAACTAGAAGTGGAAATAAGGGTCCTGTAAATGGTGGATCGAAATTCTGCTTATCTGGCCGTACGAATAAAGTATATGATGAAAAGGGTAATGATTATGGAGAGTTATCCGAATTCATTACGGAAGTTATCGGTTGGTATGATTTTGGGTTAAAGAAAGAACTTGATTCTCTTTCCAGTGGTTCAAAGTTTATCTACTCGCGTTCTCGTGTTATGAAGATGGATGTTCCTCTGGTATTAGTTTGTGCAGCTGCTGATCCTGGTGGATTAACTGCAGTATTACAAAAGGCTAAGATCAAGTTTACTTTCTTACAGAAGAAACCAGCTGACTATGATCCTAATAACCAGGGATTGGTTCAGTTTGATGATGGATATTTGATCTATGATCGCTATCCATTTGAAAACTCACTTCTGCTTAATGGTTTGAATACTTTCCCAACAAAGAACTATTCCTTCTATGATATGGATACATATGATGCATACATCCAGATATTTGATTCAATGTTTAGTAGTAAAACTCTTGCGGATGCATTAAGAAACTTCTATTACTGCTTCATTGATCCTATTACAATGGAGGTTTTAGTTCGATTGAAGATGCCTATTGATTTCACTCGTCTGATGCTGTATTGTAATGGTGTCTTAGCTGATAATCATTATCAGATCGACTCTGACTATCATAATGCACGTATTCGTAGTAATGAAATCATCCTGGCACAATTGTATTGTGAGTTAGCTGAAGCTTGGGGCAGATACAGATTAGGTAAAGTTGATACATTCTCTATTCCCGAGAATGCTGTTATCAAATATTTGCTGACTTCTGATATCGTTGATCCTCACTCTGAGTTAAATATTGTATTGGAAACCGAAAATGACAGATTGATTAAGTTAAAGGGTCCTTCTGGTATGAATGAAGAGCACTCCTTTACAATTGAGAAACGTGCATACCATCCTTCCATGAAGGGTGTTGTTGGTATGAACTCTACACCTTCTGGTAAGGTTGGTATCGGTCGTCATATGTCTACCAATGCAAATATTGATGATGCTCGTGGTTTTATTACAGTTGATAAAGAAGACTATACAGCAACTGAGCTTGCTACCCCTGGGGAATTGATGCAGGCTTTTGGTCCCGAATCTGCAGATATCGAACGTGTTGCCATGTCTCTTTCTCAATCTAAACATGTAGTACCTGTTAGATCCAGTTGTTCTTGTCCAGTCTCATATGATGCAGAGCGTCTTATGCCTTACTTATCATCTGACTATGCACGTAGTGCTAAACAGGATGGTAAAGTAATCGATATCAAGAATGACGTTATGATTGTACAGTACAAAGATGGTACGTATGATGACGTTGACTTGTCTCAGAGACCTGCAAAGAATACGGATGGTGGTTTCTATGTAATGAATCAAATGGTAATTGCTAATAATCTCCAGATTGGTTCTGAATTTAAAGCTTCCTCTCTGTTAGCTTATGATCCTAAATATATCAATACCAACGATATGTTTGGTGATTATTTAGCTTCTATGGGAACAATGGCTCGTATTGCTGTAGAAACCAATGGTGGTGTATTTGAAGACTCTTGTTATATCACTGATGATTTAGCTCATAGAATGGCAACTAAGATCACTATGCAAAAACGAGTGATTCTGTCTAAGTATGCCAATATTAAATCTATGGTCAAAGCTGGTGATATGGTTAAAACAAATAGTGTTTTGATCAGTTTCGATGATACACAAGATGAATTTACTTCTATGATGCTTCAAACTATGGCCGCTGAGGCAGGGGATGAAGATGAAGTAATTGCGGGTACTGCTCCTGTGGTCAGTAAATATAGTGGACGAATCGCTGATATTCGTATCTATTATACTGCTGATCCGAATGAAATGACTCCCACTCTTCGCAAGATCGTTGACGGTTATTCAGCTACCAATAAGAAACGTGAGAAGGTAATCGAAAAGTATGAGAATCTGTACGATGCCAACACGATTACCAAGCCAGCTGAACGACTTGTACCCGATGGACAGGGTAGAGTGAAGGGTGTTAAATTACCCGATGGTGTAATGATTGACTTCTATATTGAATATGAAGATGTTATTGCGCCTGGAGATAAGATTAGCTACTAGGAGATAAATTAACGAAGTGATAAACTATTAACACTTATATAATAGTTATCTATTCGTTATTAGTGGAATGGTAGCTTTATACCTGATTAACTGACGGGGACGGGAACTGCCACAATAAATAAAGAGTTCCTCCTGGTGTCCATACTGGGAGCCTAAAGCCTAATACACCAAGCTAGCATGGTGACATAGTTAGTGGATCCAGAGAAAGACTGGATGTATGGTAAAAGAGATTAGGATATATGGTCAATCCGCAGCCAATCCTCTTTTAAATGAATAGTATAACTGAATATCTTATAGTAAGGAGTATTCAATTATGCTAGTACCAATTCATTATCGTGATGTACATCCTGATTTATATATGATTTCAGATGATGCTGAAGTTTTTGTAAAAACAGAAAATGGAAAACTTATAAATATAACTGATCGTGCACGAAAGTATAAATCTAATGGATATTGGCATATTACACTAATGGATACATTTGGAAAAAATAAAAAATATCCATTATATCGATTAGTTTTGGGATCATTCAAAGGTGATCAACCCGATAAGGTTGTAGATCATCTTGATATGAATAAGGACCATAATTATCTCAGTAATTTAGAGTATGTTACTTTTGATGAAAATCTTAGACGTGCAGCATTTGCATATAATAAACGGTATAGAGGATTACTTAGTAATAAAACTGTACGTGATATATGTAAATTACTTGAACAGGGCATGAATACTAGAGAAATTGAACGTAAATTAAATCTTCCAAGGGATCTTTCTATGGATAATACAATTATCAGAATTATTTATAGAAAATCGTATAAATCAATTTCTAAGAATTATGCTTGGAATCCTGAAGATATTCGTCTTAAGAAATACTCTAAAGAAGATCTTGCTGCTATCGCATATCTTGTAACCCATAGCGGATATGGTCCTAAAGAAATTGCAGAAAGTTTTCCTAAATATGATCTGAAACAAATGAACCAGGTTGTAAAGAAAATGAATCAAGGTAAACTGTACAAAAAATATTTAAAAGAGGCAGGTTCAACGACTATCTTGGAAGGACCACGAGATGAAGAAAGATTCATTAGAATGGTTCCAACCGAGTTAGGGGTCAAGCGACTCCGAAAGATCAGGCGAGTTAGATAATCTAACTTGAAAATATAGTCTCTACATTACGGGAAAACCGTAAGCTGCAGGTAATGCTGCGGGATAGGATTAGCGACCCTATCTGAAGATACTAGTTAGCGCATTGAAGGGTATTGTCTCTAATGTAATTCCTTCAGATCTTGCACCATATACGCAGGGTGCTAATCATGTAGATAAGATTGATGCTTGTCTGTCAGCTATTGGTATCTATAAGCGTATGTGCTTAGATATCATTAAAGTTGGTGGTATGAACAAGATTGTCATTGAAAAGAAACGACAGCTTGCAAATAAATACTTACCACTGATTGAAAAGGAACTCGATGAATATAAAACAAATACAAAAAATTAAATATTGAGAGAGAATGGGAGGGTCGTAATGACCCTCCCATATCTTTTGTCCGTCTGTCTCTCCCAATCAGGCGGACTTCTTCGCAGCCTCCATTGCGGCCTTACGGGCCTTCTTACCGTTCTTACGGTAATTCTTCTTGGGCTTCAGAACCTTCTCCATTTCGGTCTCAGGTTCGACGAGATAATCGATCTCATCTTCCTTCACCTCAACGACCTTGGGTTCCTCCTTCTTCTCTTCCTTGGCGGGCTGCTTGGTCTTAACAGAATCCTGCTGAGTAGATTCTGTCTTCTTGGTGGTTTCATCCTTCTTGGTATCCTTCTTAACCACCTCAGTGGTGGTGGGCACCGTATTCAGGATCGGGGAGGCCTTTTCCTCTTCCTTGGTTTCAACACTCTTGTCATTGAACCAAGGTTTGCCATTGGGCATCACCTCTCCATTGACCTTGGCGTTCAGCTTCTTGTTCACGATACCCATACCCTTCAGGAAGATATAGGTACGGGCGTTGAGCGTAGCCAGCTTGGTCATACACTCAGCCGGGGTCGTCTTGAACTTCAGAAACGGCTTCTTTTCCTTCTTGGCATTCTCCTCGGCCTTAACCTCAGGCTCCTTGGTAGTGGTCTCGAACTTCGTGTCGATCGCCTTTGCTCTCTTCTTGTTTGCTTCGCTTCTGCTCATAGTAAATATCTCCTTTTTGTTTTAAGATGTTTTGTGAGTTAAGATGACCTCAGCATATCATCCAACTCTTTATCACTTATATAATATATACTTGAAAGATGAACCAAAATCGGAAGCTAACTCACTTCCGATTTCTTTGTTTTGTCTTCTTGGCTAATTTAGATTTCTTTTTCTTCTTAGCCTTATGATTTTGCTCAATCTTATCCGGACCACGATATCGCATGGTACCATTCCATCTCTCATTGGGAGAATTCTGATAGGATGGCATTTTGCTGACAGCTATTACATCATCGAATGTATAAGGCTGATCCACTGTAGATACAGCATCCCTTCGATCCATCAACGCTTCAATCTTATCAGAGAAAGATGTCACATCTAATGCTCTATAGTATCCATGCTCATCCGGTTCTGGATTTTTTGTAGAAGTTACTACTATATGCTTTTCTATACTCATATTAAATTAACTCCTTGATTCCATACTTCTCCAGAAACTCATTAAAATCTCCTTTAAAGTATTCTGCCTTACCATTGGCTTTCTGGATCATCGTATTTACTTTGAATTTTACTCTTGTATACCATAGGAGACCACAAGAGAGTTCATCAATATAATCTACCATAGATCGAAGATATAGATAGAATCTGAACATTTCTCCAATACTATCAATATAGTATTCATGAGCATATGCCTCACAGCCATACTCTTCATCATCACCATCTTCAATGGCAATGACTCGCAGAGTAATAGACATCTTCTCAATCTTCTTCAATTTTCTGTAGACACTATAGGGAATCTTTTGATATGTCCCATGCCCAGTATTGATCAATACAGATAATCCATTGGATTGCTGGATTCCATCTTTTTCCAGATCTTTCTTCCCTACTGGTTTACTTGTAACAATCACCTTCGGCTTATCCTTCTTATCCATGCCTAAAATGATGTTTTCTGCCTTTTCATGATGGAAGCCGAATACCCACTTAGGGGTACGATGTTTTTGAAGAGATTTGAACAACCGATATTTGTAAGACCCCTTCTTAAAGGGGTTCCCATCACTCTTTTTGACCGGTTTAACTTTTTCTGTTTTATTTTCAACCTTGGGTATCAGTTGAATGAACCCTTCTTCATCACGTTTACCACGAAGCTTAGTCGATACGTTCTTTTTTCCAGACATCGCTTTTACTTCCTTTCTTTTTCTTTCGTAAATTAATAAATCCATCAATATCAAAGTATGGTTTATTTTTTGTACCAAACCCAAGATTCACAGAAGCTTTCATAAGTTTAGCACTTGACGGTTTTGTAATATTGATAAAGTAATGCATTATACGATCATCACCAAGCACAGGTTTGAATTCACTTCTTAACCTTATATTTTTCTTAAATCCGGGTATTGTTATGGATCCTCGATCATTAATTCTAGATAGTGATACATGATGTGCTGGAGCTATAACCAATAATCGATCACTTGATTTTTTATGAACACGCAGCAAATAAAGTTTCTTACAATACTTATTCATTGCTTCATAAAAATTGGTATAAGTAAAACCATTATATTTAGAAGCTTCGAAAGCGTGGTCAAACTCATTAGCGATTTCATATAGATATATCCGTAATATATCTTCATGTTTTTTAATATGATACTTATAGTATATTTTCCAAGATGGTTTGGCGTCTACACGTGTGAATTCAGCAGTATCCTCCACATGAACATAATCATTATAATTCTTATAAAGATACTTTATATATGCATCACAAACTTCAATAATATAATCACAAAGTTCATGTAACTCAATAATTTCATGCTGTGTAAGATCTAGCTCAACTTTGTCTTTCGTCGAGTGATAACAATGACTTTTTCGCATAGTATAATACCTCCTTTCTATCTACTATTTCTATAATATATATCTCAAATTTATTCTCTTTTTACTAACTTTTTAAAATAAATTCTATGTATTACTATTTATATATTATAAAGATTATAAGTATAAGGTTGGTCTGGCTAACGTGGTGTTATCCAGCCCTCGGCATTTTCGAAACCCTTCTCGGGTTGGAAAATGCATTTAAATGAGAATTCTCAAATAAAATTTTCGAATTCTTTGAATTTTTCTTAGAAAATTAAACTTTGAAAATTAAACTTTATATCATTATTTTATCTTGTATTTTTCTACTATATCATTAGACAGTTTTATACTTAATTAGAAAGGAATATTTACTAATATGATTTGGATTATTACATCTAATTGTAAGAAATTATCTGATCCAACACCAGAATTAGTATTGACTTATAAAGAGATTAAAATTCCTATGTTGGATCAAGATCAATATATTTTCAATATATTCTCTAATGTAAGAAAATCAGAACTAACAGATTCAGGAAATAATGTATTCAGATTTCAGTGTAATAATAGTTCTGATTTAAATACACAAATAAAATTATTATCTCAATTTCTTAGACTAAAAATCGATGGATCTGATATACTTGATGATCTTACTATTCTGGTAGCCTGTGATCCATCGATCAATAAAACTATCACTAAGAAGATTAATGAGGAACTGGCTAAACTTCAAAAAGAAAAATCTTCTATTGTGGTAAATGATATTTTCCAGTTCCTCAGAATTGTAAATATGGATCGTCTGAGAGAAACCATAAAAACTATGCTCAATATCTCTGAAATATCTACAGACGATCCTGTTGTATTGGGTTACCTTATCGTTGAATGTCTAAGCCATTAATAGCCTCAATGGGTCTTGGCACGAAGTGCCGTCATCCTAAAGTGCTTTAGCCTTCGCCATCGGAAACCCCGCCCCGCCAAGAATTGTGTCACCTAACCGTAGTTTTATTATTTTTATATGATAGTGGAGGATCATATTATGGGTTTATTTAGTTTTATTGAAGATATTGTTTTTAATCCATTAGTGGATAACTCTATTCCTAAAGCTAAGAAGTATAGTAAAGTAGCAGAAAAAGTAAAAGGTAAAATTAGTACCAGGTATTTCAATAAAGATGAAGACACCAAATATCCTGGCGGTGGAGCTAGAGATATTCCTTGGAAGTCCAAGAATCCTGATCTTATGATGAAGGCTATTCAAAGTCGTATAATGGATATCAGAATTGATCTGAGAGAGCATGGATTCACAAGAGATGCGAATGATTTGGATCAAATCTTGGATTGGTTATATGATTATGAAAAGACTGTTCTTGATAAGATGAGTGAGAAAGAACAAGAGAAGTATTATAAGATCTCTGGATACTATGCAGATTATGATCTGTCTGATTATTAATATATGAAAGGAGGTAGATCTCTATATGAGAATGCCATCTGTTCATAAGAAAGGTAAGTCTCTACCTCCTAATACAATAGATATAGGACAACCGAAAGAGACATATAAAGAGAAGAAAGAGTACGAAACTGCTCAAGTATCATTATCTCCCTCTGAGTATGTAGATGACTTGAGTATGTTTGAGGATGATCCTAAAGAACTCCACAAGTTTGTAGTCAGAACAAAGTTTATGATTCGGAACAGTTATGAGTATAAACAACTTATGTCTTTTCTGAAAGATAAATGTCAGATGTATCACTGTGGAGTTCATCCAAATATTAAGAAGTTTGATGGTTTTTCTATTGAGATTCATCATACGCCTCTTACGATAGAAGATATTATCTATATCATTATCAATAAGAGATTGAAGCGAGGAGAATCATTAAAACAATCAGCTATTGCTAAAGAAGTAATGTATGATCATTATCTTGGTTTAGTTGGATTGTATCCATTATGTGAAGTTTGTCACAGTTATATTCACTCAGAAGAGAATGACTTATTTATTCCATTGAATGTATTATATGGAGATCCAGAAGCATTCTTTGATATATATAGTGAATATATCAGTGATACGCTTAAGATTAAATTCAGGAATCTGCAGGAGATGACAAAAGGGTATACAATCATTAAGAATGAGATTCCTGATAATCTTAGAAGACATCTTGTGTATATTGATCAAGAAGAGGGTGGAAAACATGGAGATGGTATTTCACAGACAAAGCTTTATGACCTGATAATGTCACTCAACGAGGGAAAATGATATGAAAATTATTACAAAAAGAAGGCAAGATGAACTGAAGGATAAGATTTATGAATGTAAGTCCAAAACGCATAAATTGATGGCAAGTATTGAAAATATACAACCTGCATTGCAAGAAGGTAATTTTCAATATCTTCAGGATAGGATGCGGCAAAATGCATCAAGCCTTGCACATGAACTGGAAGATTTATTCCAGACGTTTAGTGAAAAATAAAAAAAGTGGAGGATCCGTAATGGATTCTCCACATTCTTTTTTGAGATATATATTATATATACGAATGAAAGGAGGAACTTCAAATGGTTCCAGATTATATTATAGCAACTGATGCTGGTGTACTTCGGAACCAAAATGGTGAGGTTCCTGGGGCGTACGCATTCGTAATCTTAAATTGTAAGACAATGAAATATACCATTCATGGAAAAGCATTGAATGGTAAAGGAATTAACTATTGTGAAGGATATGCTATCTATAAAGCATTCCAGATGTTAGGTAAGTATACCAAAGGTGATCCTGTCAATGTGTTGGTAGTATCTGATTCTAAGCTTACTATACAAGCTTTGACTATTTGGTCAAAACAAGCATGGAATACTTCCAATCCATTTAACTGGAAGAAGTCTCAGGGAGGAAGAGTTAAGAATCAAGAAATATATCGTAAGATACAAAACTTGGAATCATCTCTTAATCTTACCGTCAAATATGTACACATCAATTCACATAAAGATGTGAATAGTACAACTGATGTAACCAAAATGAAATACAAGATTGTAAAAGCAGGAGTAAATGTATCAAACGCACAAGCTAAGCTTATTATGCAAATGAATGCTTGGGCAGATGATAAAGCAACAGAAGTTCGTCATAAATGGACGAATCGAAAAGGGTTTATAACCATGATTCCAAAGCAAGGAGGTGAAGATGAATGAGTGAAGAACCTAAGAAGCGTAAAAGTGCACATGAAAAGATCATGGAGCTTCGTAAAGAGTTTGGTATCCCTGAAGAGGAGACTACAGAAGCTGAAGATAAGTTTTATGAAGCAAAACGTCAGGCTGCTCGTAAGAGAGCAGAACTGGCAGGTACTGAAGAGAACTATGTCAAGATGTTTAATCGGGATCCATGGACAGATCGTTGGTTAGGTCCAGGTCCTGAACCACCCGATGAATTCTTAGACTATTCCGATAAGGATATCAAGAAGATGTCTAAGAAGATTACAGATGAAACTGAATGGAAGAAGAAATATGTACCGGAGGTTACAACGATTCATCTTCCCAAAGAAGCTAAGGAATCTAAGAAGGTTAAGAAGCTTCGAAAGAAAAGACAGAAAGCTGAAAATAAACAGCAGAAGCAAGTCAAATATGATATAGCCTATTGGTATTTGGAATCTTTCTTGAAAAGATCTGAAGCAGATAAGCTATATTATGAATACGCAGGTAAATTGGATGAATTGGTAGAAGTGTGTTATAATGCAGCCATGTATTGGTCTACGTATATGACACATAATACCAATGAGACGATCTCTTCTAAAGAGATGTATGAGCGGCTGAGAGTAAAATATGAAGATGAAGCTACCACAGTGGAGGATGTTGGTGGTTTAAAGTTTAAACGTATTGAAGTTGCAGAACGTCATCGAAGAGAGTATGATGTTAATCCATATACTGTGAAATGTCCCGATATTCCAGATGAATATTGGAAAGAATTTGAAGATTGGTGTGATAGAAACCCAATCAAGAAATTCAAAAAGAAAGCCAAGAGATATCCGAATATGTCTGCAATGGGTATGAGAAGAATTTGTTTCCTGAAGCAGATCAATAAACGGAATAAAGGCTGGCGCAAAAATATGATGCTTCATGATCCTTTAACTGGTGCATCTTTTGTAAGTGAAAAGAAAATGAAAGCTGCATTACAAAAGCAGTTAAAGAAATATGATGAGAAGCGTAAGGATTTTGTGAAACTGCTGGATGGTCTTGTAAAAGATGGACAGATCTCTGAGGAGATGGCCAATGGTTGGATGGGAGATACCAAACTTGTACGAGACAGAGTTCGTAAGCAGTGGTATGCTGAGTATGAACGAGCTAAGGTTCGAGAAAAGCATGCTAAGAAGCAATATGCTCATCAGAAGAAGACTTATGAAGCACGTAAAAAATGGTTTGAAAAACATGGAGGAGATATAACAGATAAAGGTTTTGTAGTAATCAATGAAGAGGAGGGTATAACAGCTAGTATTATAAATCCCGGGGCCAAGAAACCTATTTACAAATGTGAGACTGGTACTGGTACTACAGTATATTCTGAACGATCTCTGGAAGATGCATTATTCTTAAATGAACCATCTGAACCTCGGCATGTCTCTAAGCCAAAGTTTACGAAAGAGTATTGGGATGAATATAATGAGTTGCCTGATTACTAACTTTGCCTATTTTGAACAAATCTTTTTGAGATATATATTATATGTATAGAAATCGATAAGGAGTGAAGTTCTTATGGGTAATAAAAAGAAACTAAAAAAGAAAGGAGGCAGATATAGTAAGATTTTGACACCTGACCAGATTAAGAATTTTGAACGATTTGGTCAACCTGATTTGAGTCAAGATTGGCTTGAGATATTTACACCAGATATGTATGATGATATTCGGACAATTATGACCAGTTGTTCGGATAATCAGCTGAAAGCAGAGTATATCGAAAAAGAATGGTCTGAATTGGGTTTTGAGACAGTTGGTCTTGGAACTAATATTCTTACGATGGCTCATCCATATTATCCTGGTGTGGTATTCAAAGTTGCACTTGATGAGAATGGAATCGCTGATAACTTCAACGATTTCCAGTTATCAAAATGTATTGGTAAATTCAACCAAGTTTATTCGAGAGATCCTGCTGCATTGATTTCCGTGCAGGAGCGTCTGGTACTTCCGACTCCGTATCAGATGGACATGTTCATGCCAGAGATACTTAGTATCCTGTCAGATCTTTCGAAATACTTCCTTATAGCAGATCTGTCTCCCGATATGAGACTAAATTATGGATTAACTCGTGATGGCGAGTTGAAGATAATTGATGGATCTGATTTGTATCCACTTAGTCAGATGAAAGAAGCTCCTCGTTGTAAAAGAATAGTCGGGGAACATAAGCATACTGGAGAACCTAAGTATTGTGGAAACAAACTTAAGTATTCCAAAGATTTTAAGTATTTCGTCTGTCCCGAATGTGGTGCAAAATATATGACGCTGGAAATGCGTCCGAAAAAGGAGGTAACTAAAGTGCTAGATTTGTATCGTGATGGTTATAACGCAGAAGAGCGTGAAGCCATGGCAAATGCCGAATTGGCAGCAATTTGCCATACAAACCAGTATGAGTCAAAGGCCCGTAGTCTCAACGGGCATCAGGATGAGAACTGTGAACCTCGTACTGTCTTTGTCAATGTAGATGAGGACGACGATGATATTGAAGCTGTTCTGAGTGAGCAGACAGAAGGCATGAACTCCCAGGTCACTGATGACGATCGTGATGCTGAAGGGTTCACAGTTTTGAAACCGAAAACCGATGGTCTAATCGGGGATCAGGATACATCAGCGAGTGAAGTCGGGGAAGATGACAAACCTGTCGACGTTGAGCTTCCTACATTCGATGACCCTGAACCTGGCGAGATGGATAACGATGACACACAAATGGCCGGTACTGATCCTGTGGGGGATCTTGCTGATTGTAGTGTGGTTCCTGCTGGCACTCCTAGCACAGACTCGACCGTGGAGTCTGATAAGCCTAATGTAAGTGAGACCCAGAGTTTAGAAGCTACTCAGGGTGGCCAGTCCAATACCGATAGCACTCTTTTCAAGCTGGAGATTGACAAGGAAGACGAGAACGTTAAAAACTTCCTTGCATTGTGTGATCATTTGAAGCATTCTAGCGATCCTTTGGAAGCTTCTATGTACCAGGGGTTCGTTACTTTTGTATCTAGCTCTATTGAGAAGGTACTGAATGATTCAGTGGGTGATATTCAGACTCAGGATACTGAGGATAGTCCCACCGTTCTCGATGAAAATCCCAGCGTCATTGACCTGGGTGAAAGAGCATATGATATGCTCGCTGAAATCAAGGACTCTGCTGATCCCAGAGGTTCCGAGATTCTTGCAAATATTTGCAAGGCTTTCTATATCGAGCCTGATCAGCCCGATGTAGAAAAAGAAATCCCTAACAATGATAATACAGGGGAGTCTGATGGAGTCATTAGACCGACTGAACCTCATTGCTGGTATCGTGTTGTAAACGATACTTGTGATGAGAATGATACCCAGCTGTTCCCGGGTATTTTCATGGAGATTTCCGGGGACTTCAGAGAGGCTTTTGATAACAATGGTCTCTCGCTCTATATTTCGTTCGCTGATGACCCGAGTACATCTTATAAGGCAATCTCTGCATCCACTATGGAAAAGCTTATGGAGACTGTCGTGTTAGATGCTCAGGCTGAGCGAATTGAAAACCATCTGCAAAACAACACTCAAGAAGAAGACAACAACCCCGCGGAATAATTTGTAGAAAAAGAAATTTCTACAGACTATATTATAATCAAAGAAAAGGAGAAACTATTATGATTATCGTAACCACTGCCACTAAGGCAAAGGGTATCTTCGCCAAGTATGATACCAATATTGCGGCATTTACCGCAGGTAAGACCAAGGCTATCGATGATGCTGATCTGCAGGTCAGCCTGACCAAGCTGAACATCCTGCCCGATGAGGATGAGATCAATGGTGTTGTCAATGGCGACCTGAAGGCCAAGAAGGTCATCAAGCGTGCTAAGAAGGCACTGCTGGTTCCCTCTATGGAGAACAATGGCCTGTGCATCGAGATGGCACAGCTGGTGAATATCATCAGCTCCGATCGTAAGCTGACCAAGCGCGAGGTCAAGAACATCAAGAAGCATGGTCCCAACATCATTGTGATCGTCCTGGATGATCCCACCGATGAGGCTACCAAGCAGAAGAACAAGTTCCTGACGAAGTATCTGGCTGAGATGTTTGGTACCTTTGGTATTGACGTTATCACCGATACCAAGGTCCTGAAGAAGCTGTTCAAGGGTAAGTCCAAGAAGGTTGTCAACCGTGTGGCAAACTTCATCCGTGCCAATGATAAGGTGCGTGTTTCTGGTAAGGGTCTGAAGCTGAAGAAGCGTCTGTTCGGTTTCTTTGCGATCGAGCTTCGCCAGGCTGCCCTGTTCAATCTGGCACAGAACGATGGTGAGCTCCATATCCGTAAGGATGAGCGTCGCGTCATGCTGAAGAACCTGCTGGATGCATATACCAATGATAACTTCATCATTGCTGATGGCCTGGACAAGAAGCAGACTAAGAAGATCTGCGGTTCTCTGAAGCAGAAGAACAAGGTTGCTGTTGCTGCCTATGAGAGCTTCTGTGACATCCTGAACACCGCCATGGGCACTGACATGAAGCTGCCCAAGGTCAAGAACGGCTATGACAAGAAGGGCAAGGCTCCCAAGATGAAGGTGAAGAAGTTTGTGAAGTACTTCGAGAAGAAGAAGAACTTCGACTTCATCCCCATGATCTATGCTCACACCAGCGCTGTGCTGTGTGACGTGGCTATTGGGTCCAAGGAGTACAACAAGATCATGTCCACCATGATCGGCTATATGAACTATGAGGATACCTTCTCCAAGGCATTCATTGCTGCAGCGAAGGCTCTGAAGACCACTGAGGAGACCAAGTAAGTTCATATTATTCCTGGCAACATGGGAACCCAACGGGTGAGTTCGCTCAATCCTGATAAACAGGTAGTTACTAGCGCGCCCAATTCGTGGGACCCGTTTCGGGTTCCCTGTTGTGACCTTGGTCGAGATCGGCTCGTCTAAGGTCTTATATTAGATCCGCTTAATCGATAACTATTCGGTAAAGGCTAGCTGTGTTTACCGGGTAACTCCTATTGCCCTGTAACATGGTTCAATTGGGCATATAGCGGAAGTGTGCATAGGAGTGCACGCCAAACCTATATAACCCTAAAGGTGTGACGGTCGGATGTGTATGAGGACCCGCTTCGAGAATGAATTTCGGGCCCCTGTCTGATTAGCCGATACCGAGATATGATTAGGCCGATCGGGAGAGTAGAAAGGGAGGGGATGATGTCCCCTCCCCTCTCTTTTCATAACTGATTTTTCATAGTAAGGAGGTGTATTAGCATTCATGGAAGATATGATTCGAAATTCTGAAGGTTTTATAGAGCTCAAAAGAACTTATTCTGAGTTGTATAAGAAAGTCAATTATACTGCAGATGTGCAATATGTAGTGGATCATATCTATGAGTATGATATTCGATCTGCTAATACATCTGCTTTACGCGCATCTAAACTTATCGACCCAAAGATTTTGACGATGTTGGAGGGGTTGAATAAACAGGCACGAGAAGAGACAATTGGTAAAATGATTCGTCGAGAAAAGCAGTCTAAGAAGAATACAATATATAAGGCAATTGCTGATGGTATTCAATCTGCTAAAGAGAAGTTATTCCGATTGAATCATATTCACGATAGAGATGTACTTGCTATCAAGAATGATGCTGTATTCGTTATTGGTAGGAAGTTAAAATATACAAAATTCGGTCCCTTCGAATTCAGACCTAAGCATACGTATATGGGATATATGAATATCGATAAGATCGAATTGTATTATGATAAACGAAATAAATCTATTACCATAAAGGGTATACGTGATGAAGTTGTAGAAGATCCAGATCATCAGAAAGGTATGATACAATTCTTCCTGCAAGTGTTTAAATATCTTGCTATGGATCAAAGATCTGAACTTCGTCAGTTTCTTGTTCAATTTGTACGAGATTACAAATCTAAGAAATTACCTCACTATTACTATAAGGAGTTAAATGGTGAGAATATATATCGCACTGTATATGAAATTGCTGGATTTGAATATAACCTATTAGAGATCGGTGAAAAAGATCTTGATATTATCAATCCGGTTTATAATTATACACGGTATATACTACCAATCATCCGAATGTTTATGTAGAAGGAGGATTAACGTATGGATTGGACAGCTATTGCCCAAGTATTTACTATAGGTGCAACTATTCAATTTTGGATAGCCAGCATTTTTGTTGGTTTCATTGGATATTATCTAACTCGACTTATTGTATTAAATAAGAAGAAATATAATGAGATCGATAATTATAGGAAATCTGTTATGAATTCCGTACAGATGGAATATAATAAGATTGGTACAATGAAACCAGAAGAATTGGATACGTGGTTGGATGAGATCTTTACAAGTTGCTTGAAGTTGTCCATTGCTGGACATTACACTCCGAAAGATCCGATTAATGGTGAGACTGTATATGCGTATGCTATCAAGAGTCTTATCACATATATCGGAAAAACCACAGAAGAATCTATTAACTTCTTCTATGGAAAAGACTATATCTATCGGTGGTGTGAATTAAGGTATAACCTTATGTCCCAGACTGGAGCACTGAGCAAACTGATTGATTCTATCCATCCAACTGAAGTGAAGGAACAGATATGACACTAGCAATGATATTCTATATACTTGCAGCCATCATATTATTAGCTGCTTGTATAAATGCTGCACGGTGTCTCTATAAAGATATTAATACTACTATAATCGGTACTTCATCTAAAATCTTATCTATTATTGGTGATATGTTTATCATCATTACCAGTATTATATTCGGTATTCTTGTTGTATCTAAAATAGTTGGTATCTTTTCATGAAAAAGAAGGATCCCCGGGGTAACTCCCGGGGATCTTTTATTTTTTATATTCTGTTAATTTTTCGACGGTATCAAACAGTCCTTTATCCAAGGTTCCTCCATATTTCTTACATCTATCCAAATATCTACTGATCTTATCCCAATGATCATCTTCCATCCCATCACAGAATTTATCGATGAATTTATCGAGTCTACCAACACTAGCTCTTGTATCGATAAACATATTGGATTTATGAGCCGCTTTATGGGCAGTCTGTGTAAGCATAACAACCTGGATATGATCTTTCTCATGTTCGGTAAGTACAATATCAGCTACATCAAATGTAGTTAGGTTATCGATATTACCTTTATTCAAACAATGTTTTAAAACAATATCACAGATATCAAATAAATTAAAGATTGGACCATGATGCATTTCAAGTTCAACTTTATCCATATTATCAGCAGCATGACCAAGAACAGCACAATGATTAAATCCGGACAATCTTATTTTTCCAACATACTTTGTATATCGATCATCTTTTCTGACAGCATGTTCAATTCCTTTTACGAATTTGGTATATAGATCATAATCATGAAGAATAGCTTCTGGATCTGCACCAAAAGCTAATTTATCATCCTCGTGTCGTCCTCGTCCCCATACATATAGAGGCTCTTTCTTCTTGCTCATAGTATTTCCTCCCTTAAACCTATTATAGAAATAAGTTATATAACAATATTATAGGTACGTTGTGCGCTTAAAACGATACCTACTCGAAACTCTTGCTCCTCTTTTGTTCATTTTTCCTACACCTCCTTTTTTAGTATGGATGCTATCCTCTGCGGGGTGGATAGTGTCAACGCAGTAAACATGCTGGTGGGTTAGGCATGGTTACGTAAGTTACTCCTTTCTTTGAGATCAGGTCTGGGTGGGTCCCCAGGCCTGATTCTCATCTTTTATTCAATAAAACCCGGAACAACAGTATAAAGTAAGACATTGTGATAAATCTCTTATAGAAAGGTGGTGGAAACATCACATGACATATGAGTTTCTTAAGTCACTCTATAAGGACACTCTGACAATCTTGGACAACCTAGTTGTTAAACGTCAGGACTTAGCACAAGCTGCTGAGAATATTGATAGTATCAGAGCCTTTGAGTTATACTATGCCTGCTTAACTGGAAGCAGGTATTTTTATGACTTCAGAGAATTCGATATTGATATTCTTGAAAAGTATATGAGTCCTCAAGAAGTGACAGATTGTTACCGAGATCCAAATAATATTCCACAAGCTTTACGGCCTGCCATTGTAGATGAACAGTCTAAAAGAGTCATAAAGAACTATGTAGAGAAGAATGAATATTATCGTATGTTGAATGGTCAACCTCCTATGAATGACCATTTCTGGATTTATATCACAGATGATACTCGTATTCCAAAAGATGTTCCCATTCATGAGCTTTCCATTGAGCAAATTGCATATCTTCATACAAGAGGTACAATTGATAAATTGATCGAAGAAAATCCTGATAAAGAATATCTTCAATATTTAGGTATTAATAAGATCGATATTGTCGATGCTCGATTGGCTAAGCCTTTTGAAATCCTTCGTACTGGAATTCCTTCTAACAGTATGGTGCAAACTATGTTTGAGAAGGAATATTATGGAGCCAGAAGATATCTGATGGCAACTGTATACAATCGAGATATGTTTACCAATAAAACGCTATATGATCCCATTATTGGTGTACTAATGATTACACTGGCAGTAAGAAATTTATTGGTTCCTGATGAAGCAGCCTATTTAAACTTCGAAGAAGTGTTAGATGCTATTCTTGAATCTTATGGGTTGAATAGATATTTTGAGAATTTCCCATTCACCTTTAAGAGGAGGTTAGTATTAGCTCTTGATAATATTCTTATGGTAAAAGGTACGGATGGTGTATTAGTCGATCTCTGTAAGATCTTCTCTATGGAGAATTTTGATGCAAAGAGGTATTTCTTAATGAAGACGCAACCTAAGGATAGTGAAGGTAATATTATTTTTACTGGAGATCCGGAACAGGATAACGATCTTCATTTTGTTAAAGCACCAATTGAAGACCATGAGATCAGTTATCAGCCAGAAGATATTACACCATATGAGACAGTTGTTAATAATGATTATCTGTGGCAGTTGACAGAAGAGGAAAAGAAAGAGCTATTACAAGAAGATTTCAATATTATGATGACAAAATACATCGATGTAGAAGCTACGTATGATTTAACTGCTCTTACATTTGAGGTATGCTATTTCTTAAACCTGCTTCTCCATTCCAGAGAGAATATGTTTAAGATCTATTGTACCAATATGTATGCAGCTGCTGGTAAATCAGAAGCATATACAATGATTGTATTTCTTTTAGCTGCATTAGCTAAAAGATCAGGTTTTGATGGAAATATCGTATATGAACAAGATCATATTGAAGAGATCTTACGATTCAATAGTTCTGATATCATGGATGAGATTCGTTCCATTGTGAACTCTTATGAAAAACAGGTAGATGTTCCTGATGGAACTACCTTAATTCCTGATTATGATTCTCCTCCTGCATTAGAGTTCCCTGTTGGTCAGTTAAAAGATCAACAAATGATCGATGTATATGTATACAATCGTAATATGTATGATGCTATCTGTAAGGAGATGGAAGTTACTACAGATATTCGTCGATACATTGCACTTTCTAATGCAAAGAAGTGTATGTATACGTCCTGGATGGAGAAACAAGATTTCATGAAGATGGATGGGACTTCAGCTCACACATATCATGAGATGTTGGAAGATTTGGATCCCGTCATCTGTGCAAAATTAGACGGGATTGATATGAAGGAACATTCTAACGACTTAGATAAGATGATCATCTATATTCTGGAGAAGTTAGAAGATTTGTTCAGTAGTGATGAATTGAAATATCTATTTTTGAATACTCCCAGTGCATATGGCGCGTTGATTGAGAAGTATTTGAAGATGGCTATCAATGTATTCAAAGCTTCTTCTGTTCAGTTGGATACGATCAATGTATTCTTCCGACTGGGCGATCATGATCCAATTCGAGTAATTGATCAGAAAGAGAAGCATGTAAAATCTTATATCAATGATACAGTTTATGTAACAGATGAAGTAGCTATACATAAAACTATTGGTATAGATGATACAGTTCGTGTCTTAGATAAGGCTTACTATAATACTTAAAGGAGGTAACTGAGCGATGTTATTAAAAGGTAATGACTGCGCAAACGTGAGAGAGTCTCTCACTATTAATAATGTAGAGTATGATGGTCAAGCCGGTTCTAAGATTATCGGTGATGTCCAGGTTATCTTTGAGTCCAAGAAAAACGGAAAAGTTGTTTTTACTCGTACCTTACATGATCATAACGATCTGTTGGTAACAGGAGCAGTATTCCTGTCAGAGAAATCTAATAACATGAGATCCACTTTCAAGACAACTCCTCTTGATATCAGTCTTGGTGTGCATACTGCTGACCAGGTAGAAGTTTCCAATAAGACGATTGGGTATGAGAAGATTGGTGGTATCATGGTTGGAGATGGCGGTGCTGGTGATACATACAATACAGTATATAAAGTAAACCGTGCTGCATTATCTGTTCCGGGTCCTGTTCCTTTCCGTGTAGTTCCTGTGGAGAATGATCTGAAGGATACCGATCGAGAGAAGTATTTCTTGCGTGTAGTAAAGGGTGACTATGCATATTACTACGGTAAGAAGTTTGATATTGAGCCTGAAATCGGTGTCATGTTTGAAGATGGTACGGTAGTTCCCATCGATGTAAATACACAGAATCCTGATAAGTTTATTAAGGTATTTACCAAGTATCGTGCTGTTATCGATCAGCGTGATATCCGTGAATACTTTAAGTATACGGAAGGATCTACACTCCGTTCACTGATCAACAGTGTTGGTCTGATTACTGGATATCCATTGACCAGTAAAGAAGGTACGGAAGAATATTTCAATGTACGTGGTATGACTACGTTTAATATGGAGAACCAGGAACTGAAGGATTCTGAATCTACGATTACTTTTATCTATCGTCTGTTTATTCAGTAAGGTAGGTGAAATAATATGCCGCGTGATATTCGTAATACTCCAGCACAGACTGCATACTTTGAGGCATTAGGTGATTTACATAATCCTACTGCACAGTTGTTTGCAGAACTGTTTGCTGCACATAAAGATAGTCCACCGAAATATCATGTAGATGATATGATTATCATTGGTCCAGAACAGTCTCCATTCGTAAAAGAGAATTCCAGTACAACCTGTGGTATCTATCTTTTCAATAAGTTTATTCTGGAGCCATTAAAGATCTTTGGTTATGTGAATAAGCCTTTTGGTAAGAAAGAGTTGGATGCATTAGAAGATGGTATCTCTGATGGTTTAATGCAGAAAGATCTTACCACTGAACAAGTTGCTGAATTCATTGACCGGTTACAGTTTTTGCTTGGTGGACCTTTAGCGCATCTGATTAATCCATCTATCAATCCGGATATTATGACCCTTCCTCCTCAAGCTGCTGCATTAAAGAAGAAGTTACTTGCTGAGAATAAAGCTGGTATTGAAGCCAATGATCCACAGACTTCTTCTAAGATTGAGAAGGAAGTCACTAAGGTTGCTATGGATTGGATGAATGAAAGAAATGATCCGTCTCTGTCATTCTTTAAATCTGGTGCAATTGATCCCTATAATAACTATCGTACGATGTTTGTTATGAAGGGTGCTGTGAAAGATAATACGGGAGAATCTCCCACTGGATATAAGATCGTAACTTCTGAATATGATAACGGTATCACAAAAGAAGATATGCCTAAGATTGCAGATACAGTTGTTACGTCTTCTTATAACTCTGGTGTTGCTACGCAGGACTCTGGTTATATGGGTAAGAAGTATAATACGATCTTACAGAGAGTTAAGCTCTTAGAAAGAGGCTCTGATTGTAAAACTCCCGATACTTTCCAAACAGTAATCACAAACCGTCATCTCTACCGCTATATTATGGAGAATGGTAAACCGGTTTGTCTGACACCTGAAGTGATCGATAAATATAAGGGTAAGGTTTGTAAATTACGTTCACCTCTTCATTGTCATGCGAAAGATCCATACTATTGTAATATTTGTATGGGCGATCGGTTATATGATATTGGTGTTCATAATGTCGGTTTGACTGTATCTATTCTATCTGGTGCTACATTGAATGCTGCACTGAAAACAAAGCATAATGTAACCGTTGGAACGTATACGATTAAGGAAGAAGACATCCTTAAATATGTGAACTAAAAAATGACCAGGAGATTCATTTCTCCTGGTCTCTTTTTATTTATTGATTCAGCTCTAAACAAAATTATAGGGCCCTATAGCATAGTTGAAGGCTCAAAAATTTTGATAGAAGGGTGAAAACAAAGATGATCATTACCAACCTTGCCGAAAAGAAGTCAAACAATATTTCTGCTCCAGCAGCAAGACAGAGCAAGATCATTCCTCAGATGAATGATAGTGCTGAACGCGCTCCCCGAAAACCCTATGTCAAAGAATCGTATTCTCACCATAGCTGTTTTGAGTTATGTGGTCGTCAATCACCGTGTGGGAACAAAGCCTGCTCTAACTATAGAGGTAAGAAGTAAGTACGTTTCCGGAGGTGATCTCTCATGTCTTTGTTATTCGAGGTGCATGCTCCAGAAAAACCCGCACCCTATTGTGAGAGTTTATCGATTGCAGATATACAGTATCTTTCAGATAAACTAATACATACTCGTGCAGCTCAGGGTCTATCTAGCGGAGTGAGCGTCTCAAGTGACTATTCAAAACTTTTTGAGGCTGGGAAGACGATCCTCCATTCCATTAAATATTTGCTGCATACACTGTCTGTATCTAAAGTGTCATTATGTGTAAATCATGTTGATAATTATACTGAATGTGTTTGCTGTCTCCAGAATACACATGAAGATCTTGTTGATAAATTTACGCTAACGTTTCGTTATGATCCAAAACGACCTCCTAAACTATATAAGGAGGGGTGTTATGAGATCATTATGTGCACAGAAGAACAAGATTGTGTATATAGCCGAGTCATTACTCTTAACCCCAATGGCATCATGTCATATGATATGAATTTCCCCTCCCCCAGCGAATTTGTATCAGAGATATATAGTGCTATAAAACATAAATGACCATTTATTTCAATGGTTGGTAATATGACATTTTGAGAATTTTATGGATCGGGTATGTTAGTCATGCCCGGTCCTATTCTTCTCTTTCAAGATATCTAAAATGATTATACACATTATGATTTTTCTCAGAAAGGAAGGTTTACGAACATGAATGTTATAAAAAGGAACGGCTCTGAAGCTATCTTTGATATTTCCAAAATTGAGATTGCTATCGGTAAAGCAAATGATACTGTCCCGCAGACAGATAGAATGACCGATGAGCAAATCAAAGATATTGCTTCTAATGTCCAATCTAAATGTGAGGAGCTTGGACATGCTGCTGGTGTAGAAGATATTCAAGATATGGTTGAAATGTCAATCATGAAGCTCGGCTTTTATCAGATTGCTAAAAACTATATCACATATAGATATGAAAGAAGTAAGGTTCGTCAGAAGAATACAACTGATGATAAGATTCTTTCTATCATTGATCAGACAAATGAGGAAGCTAAGCAAGAGAATTCCAATAAGAATCCTGTAATTAACTCTACTCAGCGTGATTATATGGCTGGTGAGATTTCTAAGGATATCTGCGAAAGATATATTTTCCCGAAAGATATTATGGATGCGCATAAAGCAGGTATCGCGCATGTACACGACCTTGACTATGTTAGCATGCGTATGCATAACTGTGATCTAATTAACTTGGAAGATATGCTTCAGAATGGTACGGTTATCTCTGGTACCCTGATTGAGAAACCTCATTCTTTCTCTACTGCTTGTAATATCACCACTCAGATCATTGCACAAGTAGCTTCTAATCAGTATGGTGGTCAAACGTTCTCTTTAGCTCATCTTGCTCCCTTCGTTGATGTATCTCGTCAGAAGATTCGTAAGAAGATTATTGAGGAGCTGAAAGATACTCATAATGCTAATGATACGTATCTGATCGATAAGATTACTGAATCCAGACTTCATGAAGAGGTTACCCGTGGTGTTCAGATGATTCAATATCAGATTTTGACATTGCTCACGACTAACGGTTTATATAAGGAGATTGGCCGTTGTAAAATTGCGTGAACCTGTGATTCGCAGGGTGTACTTATATATTAAGTGCTAACGGTAGAAGCAAATAAGACTTAGGGCTAGAGTTAGTCGACTAGTTACCGATGATAGTACGAAAACGCTTCATAAGAGACTCTGATCCAGAAATGGAAAGATGACAATACCGTGCCTAGAAATGGGTGTAGAGACTATGGGTGATGAATGTAGCCCAGTAGGGTGGAGATGAATACCACTCCAAGTGCGCAACACTCGTAAGAGTGAAGAGATAGTCCACTATTTGTTCTGATAGAGCAAACTCCTTTTGTTACATCATTTATGTACCTTGGTGAAGTTTCTGATCCTCAAACCAAAGCTGACCTTGCTATGATTATTGAGGAAACACTGAAGCAGAGAATTCAGGGCGTTAAGAATGAAGTTGGCGCATGGGTTACTCCTTCTTTCCCGAAGCTGATTTATGTACTGGAAGAAGATAATATTACCGAAGATTCTAAGTATTGGTATTTAACTAAGCTTGCTGCAGAATGTACTGCTAAGAGAATGGTGCCTGATTATATTTCTGCAAAGAAGATGAGAGAATTTAAGAACGGTGATGTATATGCTTGCATGGGATGCAGATCTTTCTTGACTCCTGATACTGAAGGGTTTGGACCTAATCATACGCATAAATACTATGGCCGTTTCAACTGCGGAGTTGTGACTATCAATCTCGCTGATGTTGGGTTGTCTGCTCATAAAGATATGGATGAATTTTGGAAGATTTTTGATGAACGGCTTGAGCTTTGCCATCGCGCTCTTCAGATCCGTCATAAGAGACTAAGAGGAACTAAATCTGATGTTGCTCCTATTCTTTGGCAGTATGGTGCAATTGCTCGTCTGAAGAAGGGTGAAACGATTGATAAGTTATTGTATAATAACTATTCTACTATTTCTTTAGGTTATGCTGGATTATATGAGTGCGTGTATGCTATGACTGGTAAGTCTCATATGGATTCCAGTAATATGGAATTTTCTCTTAAGATCATGCAGCATATGAATGATAAATGCGCAGAATGGAGAGCTGCTGAGAATATTTCTTATTCTCTATATGGTACTCCTATGGAATCTACTACATATAAGTTTGCCAAATGTTTAAAGTCTAGGTTTGGGATTATTCCTGGTGTAACTGACCATAACTATATCACAAATAGCTACCATTTGCTAAATAGTGGTCGTGCGCAGTGATGCGCAATGATTAAAACTGGTGAACCTAGATATCTAGGGTGTGTGCATTAATGCATGCTAACGGTAGAAGTTAAATAAGGTTGGGTATAGAGTAGCTAACTATACTATTTTAAACAACACGAATACGCTTCAGAAGAAAATCTAAGGTCCTTTAAAAGGATAGCTTGATAATACCGTGCCAAGTTAGAAAACTAATTAGTAACATAAATATACATAATCTAAAAACGAGGTAATAATATGAAGGCTATGTATGTTTATGATATTGGCGATATTGTTGGTGATTTGGAATGTATTGATATTAAAAAACCAGCAAAAGGTTCTGGTGATGGTACTAGATATCTAATGCGTTGTAAAAAATGCGGCAGAGAGAAATGGGCGCTTGGTGCAACATTATTTAGAAAATCTGGTATAACACATAAAGCCTGCGGGAAAGGTTTGAAAACAGTAGATAAACGTTTTCATTCATTATGGTGTGCAATGCGAACCCGAACTACAAATCCTAATTATCAACATTATGAAGATTATGGTGCGCGCGGAATTAATAGTGATGCGTTTGAGAATTTTATTGATTTCTATGATACAATGTATGAGTCTTATGTAATTGCTTGTAAAAAGTATGGTACTAAGAATATATCATTAGAACGCATAGATGTTAATGGTAATTATTGTCCGGAAAATTGTGAATGGATAGATATTCATAAACAACCATGTAATTGCCGAAATACTATTAATTTTATTGCTAGAAGTCCAGGTGGTCTAGAATATAAAGGTCGTAATCTAATGGAATTTACACGTTCTCATGGATTAGATTATAATTCTTCTAGAGATGTACTCATTGGACGTAATAAGCATCATAAACATTGGACATTTCGCTATGCTAAATAGTTTCTAAAAGGTGTAACGACTAACTGTATTTATAGTTTTATATAAATACGAAAGGGATATAGTGAAAATCTATACCTGTAGTGCCAGTGGTCTCTGTTTAAGAGATTATGAGATAGTCTAATCCCCTAATAAATATCGGGAAACCGAGGGTAGTTAATGTATTCAGTAACAGAGCATGTTGATGCTTTCAAGAAACTTGCCGATGAAGCTCAGTTCCAAAAGCTTTCTCCTGGTGGTTGTATTAGTTATGTAGAAGTTCCTGACATGAAGGGTAATATTCCTGCCGTGCTTAATGTAATTAAGTTTATCTATGATAATACAATGTATGGTGAACTTAATACAAAGTCTGACTATTGTCAAGAGTGTGGTTGGGATGGTGAAATTAATATTGAAAAAGATGAGAATGGTAAGTTGATTTGGAAATGCCCTAAGTGTGGTAATACTAATCAGTCTACAATGAACATCACGCGTAGGTCGTGCGGATTAGCTTAAGTGTGCAGATATGTCCGCGTTAAATCGATTAAATTGCGGGGAGTCCCTTAGAGCCTTAATAACCAAGCTATCATAGTGATATAGGTAGTGGCGAAGAGTAACGGCTTCGGTATGGTAAAATCATTAAGGATTGGGTAATCAAACGCAGCGAAACCTCTTTATATAAAGAGGGACGTTCAACGACTATAATATCGAAGTATGATGTTTGATTCATCCTATGCTATGGTATAGTCTAATCCCCTAATAAATATCGGGAAACCGAGGGTATTGATATCAAATGATATCGGCACACAGTACTGGAATCAGGGAAGAACAGAAGAGATTCGTGATCGAGTTCTTCATCTGTAATTAAGGAGGTCTTTATCGTGGTACATTATAGTACGATTAAAGACTGTGATATTGCAAATGGTTTAGGTGTCAGGATTTCTCTTTTTGTATCTGGTTGTCGGAATCATTGTAAGAATTGTTTTAATGAATGTACTTGGGATTTTAACTATGGAAAACCTGTAACTACAGAGTTGGCATATGATCTCAGTGCAGCATTAAGTCGTTCTTATATCGATGGACTAACAGTTCTTGGTGGAGAACCAATGGAACCAGAAAACCAAATGTATGTGTATGAATTAGTTAAGTTCTTAAAAGCAAATAATCCCGATAAGAATTTCTGGTTATATACAGGATTCACGTATGAAGAACTTCACAATCCAACATGCCGTGCATATAATCCAAACATTGACGAGATGCTTAAACCTTTTGATGTATTAGTAGATGGTCGTTTTGTTGAAGAGTTAAAAGATATATCCCTTCGTTTTAGAGGAAGTAGTAATCAACGTATCATTGATCTACAAAAGACTCGTGAGAATGGATATCCAACTCTCTATAAGTTGCCATAAGAATTATCCCGGGAGATGATCTACTCTCCCGGGATATTTTTCTTTTTATACACATACTAACAATTTTATGAGGGCTTAGTATTTCACCACCGAATCATGATGTAACCCTCCACAAATACTTATGATTTCACCATATTAGGTCCTCTCCAGTAATCAGGTATCCTAACCATCTGTTGAGTACTGACAGGGATACTGAATTACTCCCCCATATCAGATACACTCCACCTCAGGTTTTGACTCACGGTGAGGGTCAGACTGTTAATTCTGAATACCTTAAACTCGTATAGTTAAGACTGCCTAGTATCTGATATCTCTCTTATTGGACACCTCCAATAGGATATTACTGAAGTGATGGTTCTTCAGATAATATCCAACTCTATATCATCCAAACTAGAGATAAGCTAGAATGGATGTGGGTTTTCACGCGAATATTCTCATTGAGGACATCCTCAGTACGATTACGGAAACTTAACCAGCCTTCAAAACATCTACATCGCTCATAAGTAGATATCTCCTTTCACTGCATAAGGTACCATGACAACCTTCGTCATTCACTTCACTTCGATAATCATAGGTTAAGTTATGCTCCAGGTCGCCCTGGAGCAATCGTACTATAAAAATAAGAAGGGAGTATTAATATGATCAAATTGTTAATTAAATGGTTCAGAAAGTTTTTAGAACATCATGGGTTTGTAGTTATTAATTCGGAAGAGCATTTTGCCAGAATTACAGATTATGAAGACATGATCAAAAAATTACAAACTTGTACGGATCAACTAACTGAAGAATTAAATATCTGTAGAGGACGAATTAATGCTATGGAATTGACCTCTATGGAAGAACTTAAAGATGAGAACGATCGGCTACAAGCTGAACAAGACAGAATTACAGCAGAGATGCAAAAGACTGAAGAGTACTATAAAGAGGTTCAGAAAGGCCTTAGGAGGGCACTTCACGACGATCATATGTTCTCATTTGCTCGAAATATGTGCTTCCCTGGGTCATCATCCGTATCATGTGAAACTATTCAAGAAACGCATAAAAAGCCATTAAATTTCATTGTTGTGTGTGGTAGGACTACAATGGATGATGAAGCAACCGCAAAGCTTAAAACCATTCCTGGGATTAATCAAAAATATTCATATTGCTTGAATTATTTGATGAGACTTGGTCTTGTTGATAAGATTGCCAAAAATATTATCAATGGCGGTTTAGCACTAACACTTACTTATAATGAGGATTGTACTACAAATGAGATCTATTATGAAGCTAAGTGTATGGTTCCTGAATCTGGATATTTGATTCAATATGATAAATAAAAAGAATGGGAGGGCTTAATTGCCCTCCCATTTTTATTCATCTAGATCTTCCATGATATCCTTATGGGTACCACCATCAGGATCAACTTTTGGCTCCTTCTTATCCATCAGGGCACCAATAATATCAGCAATTTCCTGCAGAATTGCAGCACCAGTCTTCACAGCCTTGGCATCAACAACACCTTCAGCAATGATATAACCAGCCAGGGACAATACTTCGATAGCAATGAAAGCGATCACCGCAGTCGTATTGTCACTGAAACCAATCATACCACAGATACCAGTAATTACACCGATCAGGGCCATGATAAACTTACGGGAGGTAAACTTCTTATACCAGGGAGCCTGGGTCGACTTGGTCTCCTCCACTGCAGTATTGGTCTGCTTCTGTTCCATCTTTAACTTCCTCACTTTCTGTAAAAGTATTATTTACTTCGACATTTTGATTGTCGTAAGTATACAAAGATTTTCCTCCGAAATCATTATAACGGAAGACGTTCTCGACAGTCTTAGTAATTAAATACATACCAAGCTGTCCAAGCACAACAGTACACACATTACTGGAAAGACTCTCAGCAATCTGTACCTTATCCATGAATGCCAGTACATAAGAGCACCAGATCCATAAAATACCATTGATTGAAAATAACCAAACAAGTTGTTTAGTAGTACTCATTAAATTTGCAGCAAGACTATCTCTGATACGCTCATTACGCAGCATTCTCTTTTTCTTAGCCAGTATTTCTTGAGCCATATCAATTTCTTTATTTTTCTTAGCCATAGGATTTATCCTCCTTTCAATGAGAACTCCTAGTATAGTAATGTTCAAAAGAATACTCCTCCCAGTTAAGGGAGGAGTATTTATTTTACACATTCTGTTTAATAACCATAAACTGTAAGATATCACCAGTTTTAAGATTGAACGATTTCATGGTAATACCATTGATATCCTTATTGATATCATAGTCAATACCTTCACGCAGAACAGTCTGGTTATAGTTAACGATAAGCTTATCAACCTGTGCATTGAAGTCCTTAATCGTAATACCATATGCACCATCTGTCGTAGCAGTAAAGGTAGAAAGCTTGGTTTCAATCTTACCAGGATTATTCTTGACATTCTGAATCTCTTGATCAATGTACGAACGAAGATCATTCGTAGCATCCTCACAACTGATGGACCAGTCAAATTTAGATGTAGAAGTACCACTATTGCCCACATAGAGATAGTTCTCATCTGCATAAGACCAAATATCACCAATGGTCGAGATAGTGCCGTCAGGATTAACTGTGGGAGGTTCTGAAGGTACAATATCAATTCTCTGGGGTTTCATTCCAAGATTGTGTTTGATAACAGTCTCTTTAAAACCAACATCGCCTTCATCGGGATGATATCCAGAGAACTTAGCTGTACCATTAGCATGTTTATGAGTAGGGATCATCTGAGAGATATCCACCTGACTATGAGATAAAGAATACCAAAGATGCTCACCTTCATCATATACAAGCCATAAGTAAGATCCAGCTTTATACCCACCGGTAATTGGTGTATGGAAACAGTCACATATCATCTCTGCTGGACCATCAATACACTTAACAGTAGGAGCAGTCTTCAGATCATATTTCAACTTTACCAGCAAGCAATAGAAGTTGGATAATACACTATAAGACATATCCAGCAAGATATGCTGACCATCCTGACCGCTTGCTCGGATAACATTGAAATTCGGAACGTCCATCATCGCTCCCTGAAGAATGGTAAAGAATATTTCATCACCAGTATTCAGAGTCTTCTTAAGTAGTACAACATTACCAATTTCATCAACTGTATAGTCGACATCCATAATCAGTAATTGATTATTATCAATTAAAGAAATATCATCGGCTTTATAGTTAAATTCAGGTACAACAAAGACTTGTATATTATCTTCTGTTGCCACATAAGACCCATGAATGACATTCAACTTATAACGATAGTTACCAGTAGCACCCCAGTTATTAGGAACAATTTCACCATTCGCTTCCACAAACTGAGTAATGGTAAATACCATTTCTTCGCCTTTATCCAAAGCGATATTTTTAAGCTTGATTACATGCTCAATATTATCGATATCATAATCAATATTATTACGGAGAATAGTCTGATTATAATTGATAATCATACTATGAGCACCATCAGCTTCTACAGGAATATTAAAAACAGTCGTACCATCTTTTTCGGCGGGTACGATGAAATCACTAGTCTTTAGTTCATAGCGGAAGTGACCGCGCTTTGCAGCAGTGATGTAGGAGGTGATAATACAATGTAGAATATCACCCTTACTAAGTCCAAACCCAATCAGATGAATGGCGTCATTAGCGCTTTTCAGAAACTCATAGTCAATACCATTACGAAGAATTGTTTGACCATAGTTTACGGACAGCTTATCAGACTTCTTATTAAATCCTGGAATTACGATCGTCTCTTCATTATCAGCAACTGCGGTATAATTATACTCAGTTTCTACAGGAAGTACAACTTTCGTAATATCACTGAAGTTATCAGCGCTCATTAGAATCCATTTATCGAGATTGGCATTCCATACCAGGAAGATCATAGTCCCTTCAGCCTGCCCGCCAGGAATTCTATCACCACTAGCGGAAATAATTTCCTTAAACTCACCATCATTAAACTTCAGGTAAGGCTCACATTCCAGTGAGGTATGGAGAGTCAGGATTAAAGGATAGTTATCAACAAGAACCTCATTCTTCATTCTGACCTCAAGATATCGATTCGTACCTTTACTGGTAGCAGAATTGATATGAATAGAATGATCGCCAAGATGGCGGTCGTACTGAAGTAACGAAGACTCCAGTACGCCGCCATTCTCAGCTCGAATGACGTTACTTGTTATTCCTTGTGGAAATAGAACGTCATAACTTGATGGTTTGGACTTGGTATTTGCACGTCTCATTCGAAACAAACGATTCATTTAAACACCAAGCCTTTCGTTTATTTAATGGGCTACTTAAATTAAGAGCTAGTGTTAACTAACCTTACTTAATGGCCTCCAGAACCAGCTGACCAGCAGTGGCATCGACAGGAGCAGTCTCAACAACCTGCAGAGCGCCCAGGGACACCTTAGACAGCTCCTCAGCAGTAGCGACCTTCTTGCCATTGTAGGCCAGAACACCATCAACCTCAGACAGCTTATCCAGAACAGCGCGGTTGCTATGAGTAGCAGCCTCAACAGCAGCATCGATAGCAGCAACAGTGCTCTTGGGAGCATCAGTGATCTTAGCCCAAGCAACGGAACCGGTGATATCAACATCCAGCTTACCAGCATCGTTCAGGACCAGGATCTTACCAGCGTTAGCAGTAGAGGCAACGGTAACCTTCTCAGACTTAGCAACGGCATCTTCGATACCATAACCAGCCAGAGTCTTGGGCTTATTGGTAATACCAGACCAGTCAACAGCAGAGGCGGTACCAGCGGTGTAAACCTCATAACCAGCATCCTCAGCCAGCTTGGTATCATCAACGACGAAATACATCAGACCAGTACCAGTGACCTTAACAGTATCACCATTCTGGACATCATCCTTAGTCAGGGCCTTACGAGCAGCATCGTCTTTAACGACAACACAACGCTCCAGAGCACCATGAGGCAGACGGTCGATGCTAATCTTACCAGTGGTGATCCAACCGGCATCGATAGCCTTGATCTGACCCTGCAGCTCGGTAACCTTAGCAGCCTCACCAGTAACGGTGGTATTCAGGGCATCGTGCTCTTCCTTGGTAGCAAAGTAAGTAGCACCGTGGCTCTCCAGAGTCATGGCATCACCAGTGATAGAAGCGCTCAGCTTACCATCAGTACCGATCTTCAGCAGCTTACCAGCATTAGCCTTGGAGGCCTCATCAGCCAGCATAGCAGTGGTAACAGCATCAGCCCAGTTCATAGCAGCCAGAGTCGTGGGAACACCCTTGATCTGAGCCCACTGGATGTCAGAACCGCCGATATCAACCAGCAGAGTATAACCCTCGTCAGCATCCAGGGAGTTAGCATTGGTGATCACATAAACCTTACCATCGGCGCACTTAACGATATCACCAACAGCAGCAGTCTCCTTGGTCAGAGAATCCTTGGCCTCAGCCAGGTCAGCCTTGCTGAACAGACGACCAGAGATATCAGCGGGCAGCTGAGCACGGGTCAGAGCACCAGTGATCTTGGAAGCAGCCAGAGCAGTGATAGCAGTACCAGCCTTCAGGTTGGTGATGTCAGTCTTAGCAGTAGTCATATCACCCTGTAGAGTAGTAACATCATCACGCAGGGAAGTACCAGCAGTACCACCACCGATACCAACGGCATCCTGCAGGTCCTTAATATCGGTACTATTCTTGGTAATCTTGGCCTCAGCCTCGGTAACGGACTGAGCAGTGGCATAGTAAGTGGGCAGCTGACCACCCAGCTTAGCGGCAGAACCGGTAACGTCAGCATCAAGCTTAGCATCACCATTCAGCTTCAGCAGCTTACCAGCGGTAGCAGTAGCAGCAACCTCATCAGCCTTAACCAGCTCATCCTTGATACCATAGCCAGCTAGGGTATCAGGCTTGTTGGTAACACCGGACCAATCCACGGAACCAGCAACACCAGCAGAATACTCCATGTAAGCATCAGCCCATTCAGCAGTACCCAGCTTAGTATCATCGACAACGAAGAACATCTTGCCAGTGGAGGTAACCTTGACGGTATCACCGTTCTGGACCTGCTCAGTAGTCAGGGCCTGACGGGCATCCTCATCTTTGGCAACATACATACGCTCAACAGCGGTAGCAGGCAGACGATCAATGCTAATAACACCGGAAGTAATCCAGGCAGCATCAATGGCCTTCATATCGCTCTTCAGTTTGGTGATATCACCCTCATTGGTGGTAACACGACCAGCCAGGGCATCATGAGCAGCCTTAGTAGCATAGTACTCAGGCAGCTGACCACCCAGCTTAGCAGCGGAGCCAGTGACATCGACATCCAGCTTGCCCTGATCATTCAGGACCAGAATCTTGCCAGCATTGGCAGCGGAGGCGGTGGTAACCTTCTCATCTGCACCAACCAGCTTATCGGTAATACCATAACCGGCCAGAGTGGTGGGAGTACCAGTAATACGGGCCCAAGCGATCTCGGAAGCGGAGTCAGACAGCTCCATGAAAGTCATGGGCTCAACAGCGGTAACCAGATAGACCTTACCACCAGTGACCTTAACGATATCACCGATGTTCACGTCAGCCTTGGACAGAGCAGCCTTAGCATCCTCAGAAGCAACTTCCTTGCCCTTACCACCAACATCAGCGGGAAGATTAGCGCGATCGATAACACCCTTCAGCAGCTTGACATCAACGCTAGACAGAGAGGTACCAGCTTCCAGAGCAGGAATCTTGTCCTTCATAACAGCGGTCAGGCCCTCAACGGTGCGCTTCAGAATCTCATAAGTAGAAGCAGAGGCAGAGATAGCCTCACCCTTCTCAAAGCCAGCACCGGAAGCAACCTCAAAACCAGTACCGATATAGCTGATATCAGCAGAGTTAGCCAGATATACAGGATCCCAATCAGTACCGTTGAAGCGCTTCAGTGTGGTTTTCTGGATAGTAGCCATAATAAAATTCCACCTTTCATATAATAGAATTTTTAAATTTGCCTACGTTCATTTACTCGGTAGGTCGAGCCTGCTTAAGTACGATAAATTGCAGAACATCACCACTATTAAATCTGATATCCTTAAAGTAAAGGTTACCAGATTCTTCATCAATCGTATAGTCAAGACCCTGACGAAGAATAGTCTGTTGGAAGTTAACCAACAACTTATCATATCTATGGTCAAACCCAGTAATTCCAGTGATCATATTGAGATTGTCTTGCGTTACAGTAAGGTCGCTAGTTACATTACTGATTACACCTGGACGAGCTTTCAGTGCGGCAATATCATCATTTACCGACTTGGTAAGCTGATCCAGCCGCTCTCTGTAGTCTTTAACAGCCTTATCAATATCAGCAGTAGCAGTCTCGACACGTTCACGGAGCACGGTGATCACACTATTGATTGTGGACTCGTTTGAGTTGGATAAAATCCATGATTTTCTCATATCATCATAGATAAGCATTATAATATTGTTTGCAGTTATAGTGGACCCCAGAGGTTCTCCAGAGGCCGTAATAATAGGCTGAAAAGCCTGATTATTCACAGAAATTGTTGCTCCAGGATTAACTCCATATGGAACACGAAGGGTGATTGGTTCCATATCTTCAGGAAGATTTTTCATACGTATTTTAATCCGATCAGCATCTCCCTCAGCAGTGATAAAACCGCTAGGAGCATCTTGACAAATCCATCCTTCAAAGAATTGTTTGAATGGATTATATCTACCTTGATACGTAATACGAGTCAGGTTATCATAATATGTAGCAATCACAAATTCAGGAGCAGCCTTGAACACAAGGATCATGCCAGAATTACTAGGCATACCAAGAATCTCATAGTTTTCATACTCAATTGGACTCATAAGAATACCAGGGTATTCCATCTGACGGATAATACTATCAGCAGTGAGAGAAACACCCAACTGTGTAAGCTGAGAAATATTAGAATAGAATCGAATACCACCAGCTCTGTCAGCATTTAAAAGATTCGTAGTGTCTTCATATTTAGATAAGATTTGATTCAAGTGACTCAAGCTGTTCGGTGTAAATAATTCACCAGTATGTGGGTTACGAATATAGAAAGATCCCTCTTTATAGTTGATACCCATTTCACCGGGAGCCAACTTTTCTTTATCTTCATCTGTTACAATTTCTTTAATCATAACTCGGAAAATATTAGAGAGAAGTTCCATCTGAAATGGAGTCAGCAGGGGCTGATTATCCATAGAAAATCACTCCTTTATGTCTAGAATATTATATGGTTGTTCTTCCAAGAAAAGATAGGGAGAGCCCACTGGACCCTCCCTATTTTAGTTAGTCTTGATCAACACCGATTTGATACGGAGGTATATCAATATCCGTATTGGTAGGGATAACAATTCGAGCATCATTCTCACTCATTCCAGATAAACCAGTATCAGCAATATCACGGAATTTACGAATCATATCTTTTCGATAATCATCTGCCTCATCAGGATGCTCTTCCAGATAATTCAGAATTCGAATAAGTTTTCCATTTAGGATATATTCATCAAGTAAAATATCATAATAACCCTTCATTGTTTGATCATATTCCTCGATAGGTACCATTTCCTCAAACTTAGAGGGTCTTTCAATCATCTTACTCATATCGATAGCTTTACTATGTACCATAGCAAGCTTTTTCATATCCATTAAATGTTGGTCCTTTTTCGAATACAGAATATCAACGGTAGTAATGATTTCATTCCAATCCAGCAACTGAATCTTACCAGGGAAGTTTTCTTTATAGTTATTCCTTGGCACATATTTACCATTGACAAATAATAACATACGATTCTTTAAGAAAGCAAAGTCTCTATCTCTGTAGTCAATACAGAGTTGATAAATCCCTGCTCTCTCAGTATTAGTCGTAGTATCATCTGCATAGTTCATTCTGAATCTTCCGATATTACTGGAGTATAAGATAGCAAAATCATTCATATCTACTTTGGTAGTAGATAATACATGAGAAGTACCTGTATACAATCTCTTCAGATTCGGATCAAACTCATCATGGAATGTAATCAATCTTTTATAGAAAATATTAATATCATCTTTTGTGATAACTCCACTATTGATCAAGTCAGAAATAATAGACAGATAACGGATACCTTGTTTACCACGGAAGTTAATTAAGATATCATCGAAAGCATATCCAATAATTCCTTCTCGGTTAAAATTGATCAGAATCAATCTCTCATCGACTCGAACAACCATAGAATTTTCATCACTATAAACAACTCGATTATCAATATCGTCTAAGAATTCAAACCAAATATCGTTATCTTCAATATCTGCAGATTCGATTTCATTATCAAAGATAATTTTATTTAGTTTATCTGAAGAAGATTCCTGGAACTCTTCGCCAAGCCCAAGTGTACCTTTATCATGAGCAAAGTAATCAAAGCCCATAGTAGCTGTAGCTTCGTATCCATCATCGTAGAAATAACCTTCTGGTAACTCTTCACCGAATTCTTCCAGCGTATGAGAGATTACATCAATGATAATTTCAACCTTAAAGGAAGCAGGCATAGATAACCAGATATCATTCTTCTTAGGATTATCGGGTTCTTTGACTGATAAGATATAGGTAAGAGCCTCTTTCTTAACGATCTCATAGTCAGGAATCTCTTCACCCATAGCATTGAAGTCAGTATGGATCAATAACTGATTTGGTGCAGTATGACGTGTACTATCACCAATAGCAACACTGTCTTCCTCTTCAGGTAAAGTATCACCCTCGATAACCAGTGTTCCAGTTTTAGGTCTATCCATACCAAGCACATAAGCACTGAGCAAGATCTTATATACAACAGTATTTAAAACTTCTTCAGAAGAAGTATTCAGATAAGAAACCCATAAATCTCCAATATTAGCATTGGTGGGAGTATCATCATCCGTAATAAACTTCTTAGCTACTCCAACTTTTTCATCATGGGACATCTTAGCGATATCCTCCATGCTAATCGTCTTACCTGTTTCTTCATTGTAATAGGAGATATCATCCAGAGCCAACATACCAAATGTTGGATTACTGACATCAGATGCCTGTCGATTCTCTGCAATAGCTGCACTAATTCCAGATATCATATTTGGATCATCTGGTTCATTGCCAGTCTCTACTTCATCATCATCAAAATTAGTATCATCACCAAACAGGTCATCAATACTAATTTCAGTATCTTCATCTAATGTATCATTGATAGAATCCAAAGCATAATCAGATTTCTTAGGATCTTTAATTGTACTTGGATCGTTTACTACATCAATGATTTCAGTAGTACTATCAAGCTCATTAGGTGCAGCGGTGATTCCATTGATAGAGCTAGAGGGCGCATCTATCCAGAGTGTATGCTCATCTGGCGTAGGAGTATTAGGACCAAGTTCAATACGATCGATATGTGTATTAGTATCATCACCGATATACTGAGCTTGTATATATAAATTACCAGCTCGATGTTCGCCAGATACAGGATGATCTTTAAAACCAGTCTCATACTCAGTTTCAACTGTTTCTTCAGTATCTGTTTCGATCGTCATTGTATTCATTTCCGGATTCTTGATTTTCCCCGTATGAATCTTATGGAAGATCTGAATACGAGGATCATCTACTCCATCACCCATTTGCAATACAAGATATTTACGATAACTTTTGGTTAAGTTAAAGTAAGTCATCATTAATTCGGTATATGTCTTAGGACCAGTCATTGGGTCCATATCAATTTTATAAGCACCTTCTTTAATATCATCAGGTATATTAGCCTCATCCAATCCAAAAATATGAATTGTATCGATCAGATGATTCTTAAACATTTCTGGATTTGCATTGATCAATAATTCATACCAAAGATATTCATCCACCATTGTTGGTCTCTTAGTACCGATATGAACTTTATCTTGCTGATTGACATCAAGAAGCTCACTCCTGATTAATAATAAGTTTCGATAGAATCGATTTACTTTCCGGTGAAGTTGTGCAATATTGTTTGGATCAATATAGTCACCAATATTCATAATTGTCGTATCTTCACCAGTATTAAATTTAATCAGAGTAAACTTAGCTTCATCGTATTCTTTACCAATGATATACCGAGGTGTACCATCTTTGTTATCCTCAACAAAGTTACCCTGTGCATCAACTCGTATATTGTGAATAATGTAATCGTTAAACATCATTCCATCATACATCAATACATCACGGAATTCTTCGACTGGAACAGTTGAAACAATTCTCTCATCTTTACGATCGTAAAGACTTACGATCTTTCGTAAGAAATGTTCATCTCCCAGTCGACCATTGTCACATATAATAAAATCAGACTGTTCAGTTGTATCTACAGGAAGCTTCTCCCACATACGATAAAAATATTGGGCAATGTGAGAAAACTTTGTCTCTATAATTACATCTGAATCAGAGCTTTTAATACAATCATCGATTTTAGGTAAATCAGCCATACCAGGTCTATCTGTATTATATGGATCATCTACATCCAAAAATTCAGGATATAGAATTAATCTACATACATCAGGATAAAGAATAGTATGACTATTATAAGAGAATACGCGAATTGTACAATCTTTATCTACTGCAATACAGGGATAAAAACGTGCATCAATCGGGTAATCTCTTTCCTGATCAATAAATATTTCATGATAACATTTATTGGAATGTGGCTGATCTAAATACACACCAGTATTAGCTGTTGCTTCTACCACATTCACCACATTACTACATAAAAAGAAATCAATATCTTCTTTATATGGAGCATGGAAACGTAGAATCTTTGCATCCAACCATTCAATCGTAGGCACTCGAACTTTATTCTGTGAAATATAGTATGCACAATGTTCGATATTGATAATATTCGAATAGATCAAATCAGATGTATCAATATCCACCACATGCTCCAAATCTTGTTCAGGGTTATCAGATATATTGGTATACCTGATAATAATACTTGGATTTATGAAGCATGTAACAGGTTTTTGATCATCGTATGCTTTATCTGTAATACAATATGTACCATTATTGGTATCTATCCAAGTACATCTCTTTGGATTGATATACTTATCCTCATACCACAACTCGCATACATCTTTATATTCTGATTTAAGTTTGACATGAGGATACAGATATCCAACTCGTTCGATATCTGTATTTTCTAAATCGAGATCAATATAATACTTACTGGGAGAATTACGTACTTCTCTGATACGATATTCTTCCGTACTTAAAAGTCCCATCCAGCTTAAAGTATTATATAATTCAGATCGACGAACTTCAGTGATATCCAAGGAGTAACCCTCCTTTCATTGATTTATGGGAGGAGCAGCAGTAGCTCCTCCCATATGATTTATTTAAGCACCAATAATTGCCTGAATGCGGCGGAACATGTCAGCACCCTTACATTTCTCCATCATCGGTTCAAGAGTCGTACGAGTAGTCAAAGGACTTTCCATCAAGATCATACAGATCGTATAAATATGATATCCGAGGTAATCAATAGACATAGCCGTAGCCGGACCATATCTCTTGATCCATCTATCATAAATAGCATAAGTAGTTAATCCTCGCAGAGAAGGATACAGACGGGTTAACTCACCAACCCAAAGAGTAAACTTATCGAAAGCATCTTCATCAAACTGATTATCGATTGCATCCATCATCAGCTTAGAGAGCTTCGGGAAATATGCATTACGAAGACGTACAAAGTTACTCAGACCCATCTGTGTACCATACATCTGTACCATACAGAACTCGGCAGACAGATAACGAATCTTCTCTCTGGTTAAAGGATCCATATGAACCATGGAGTTGATAACAGCTTCCATCATACTTGCATATAACAGAACCATGCCATCAGATAAATCAGAGGGGAGAGATGAGTTTAATGTAACGATTCGATACGTCAAACAGCCAGCAAGAATCAATGCCATCAATGCATTATAATTGCGGACTACCTTTACAGAGAACTGACCATATTGGTCCATCTCAACGAAATCAGATACGTTAATATAGATAGTAGCATCAGACTTACTCTTGGTCTGGGCAATATATGGAATGGATACAGGAAGACGATACTTATCACTGTATACCATTACAACCTGTCCCTTATCTAACATCTCACGGAGAGTCTTTTTACAGGACATCTTGAATCGACCAGATTCAAACAATTCAAAAATCGTCTGCCGATCCAGCATCTGAAGATTGATATGAATAAATCCCTGATCCTTTAAGACCATACGGGGGATTACATCAATCATCTTAATACCGCCAACAAGGGCATGAGTATTTGCATATTCAAAAAACTCTGACTCACCTAAGCGGTAATAAATACCGCGAGAGCCAACCGATTCATCCAGAGTTTCTATACCAGAACAATTCGGGATGAATTCATTTGCCATAGTTTCAACCATGTCAGGATTCCTCCTTCGATATAATTTAAATAAGGTATTAGTAGATATTATACTAATGTCAAGTTGTTGTTTTTGAATACTTGTCCAACAGCATATTAAACACCATTTCGAAAAAGAAAGGTTGGTTGATCGAATGCATGATGATTATCGTACTATCAATGATGTGAGATCAAATGGCAATTCATCTAGTGGTGGGTATGCTCCCGGTACTTATACAGATTCAGCAATGGCTGATATACGAAATGAGCAGAAAGCAATTGAACATCGAGCAAAACATACTACATGTTTCCGGTGTGGTAAAATGCGCAAGCGCAGATATATTAACCAGGAGTTGATTCCTGGTCTTATGATACATGATTTCAGATTTATGCAATGCTCAGAATATCTGGGTACTGATCCAGAAAAAGATGTATATCCTAAGTTAAATTGTGGTAAAGGTAAAGCTCTACCAAAAGAGAATCAAAAGAGTTGTGATACTTGTATACATGCTATAAAAGCAGAAGAGTTTGAAGCTTCTCAAGAGAAAAGAATGAAGACAATTATTCAGTTATATAAGTGCAAATATGATCGAGAAAATACATGGTGTAGGAATTACTATAACTGTGTACGCTATAAGAGGAAGGATACATAATGAAGAAGACAGATAATAACTATAAAGCATATATTAATAAATATGGAGAACGTGTTATGCGTGTCTCCGAAATTATTAAATTGATCGCAAAAGAACAGATTACGATCTGGGCTAACATGCTTGGGTTTAAAGGTATCAAATATAAAGATGAGCTAGAGAGAACTGCTAATATCGGTTCTCTCTGCCATTCTGTTATCGAGAAATATTTCAATAAAAGATATCTTGCTGATATCGATTATGATGATTTCAATATTACAGAATATGGAGATAAGTTAGAAGTTCGGTATGCATTGGATAGCTTCTTTAACTGGCTTCCAGATTTTCTGAAACACCATACGTATAATGTAAAGTTTACAGAGAAGGTTGTTGTAGCTGAAAACTTTGGTGGAACAATTGACTGTGGAATTGATGGATGGAAAGATCCAGATAAAGTCATCTTTGTAGATTATAAGACTTCCTCTTCTTTTTATTTAACACAGTTTCTTCAGTTAGCTGGATACGTCATTGCTTATGAAGAAAACTATGGTAAAGATACCGTTGAAGGTATCATGGTTGTTCGATTGAATAAAAAGGGTGGTAAAGCTGAAGCTCGCTTTATCAATCGAAAGAATCTTGAACCGTTTATTTTGTGTTTCCAATGTTTATTTGATACAGCATCTGGTGTAAAGATGCTCCAATCTAATCTGACAGAGCTTACTGAAAAATTATAAGAGGAGGAGAGACTCAGTGTTTATTATAACTCCGCAAGTTACAAAGGTGATCAGAAGAGATCCGTTTCTGATTGTACATTTTAATGTCCCGAAATCCAACAGAGAACTCATTAATGATGTATTTGCTGATGAGTATGAAATTCTTAATTTTGATACTGTGAAATATCAACGTGTACATCCCGTAGCAGATATTTCCATTTGTGCTAATAAGACAGAAGATAGAGTACTCTATACATATTTTACAGATGAAGAGTATAATCAGTTTACCCAATATCCAGCAATCTTCCTGTATGTGAAGAAAGATATCTATGAAGAGATTGATTCAATGTCCACCAGTGAAAAGATCCAGTATTGTTCCTACTTGAATCGTATGACCGGTTCTATTGTGGAAATGTGTACTACTGGTGAATATAAGATATATAGAGAACTCTCTTCAGCATTTATGCACTGGATGAATGTAACACCAGAAGATATTGGTGATTTGGAGGGTTGGAGATGAATATTGTTGGTCATTTTATTGTAGATCAATCTTCTGTAACAGAAGGATCTGGTCTTAAGCGTACAATTTATTTGAACAATAGAAAACCTGAAGATATCTTTTATTCCCGTAAGCTACAGTCCATTACCACCGGTGATATGTTTCTAATGCAGGAGAAGGATGGTTCTGAAATTAAACCATATGTAACTCCTGTTCGTGTAACAGCAGTAAGAGAGTATACTGTTGACGATAATAAGAATATAGTCAATACTCTTATTCTCGATGTCACTCTTGATCAGTCATATTTTGACCGTACTGTTACAAGAGCAAATGTTCGAATTTCTCCATTTGGAGAATATGCTATTTATCACGGGGCAGTTGCTATTATTGCAAATGGAAGTTTTGAAAATCCTGAAGATGTAGATACTTTTAAGGATGAACACCCTTTCATTGCAATTGACAATAAATCTTATATGTACATTAGAACTAACGCAATTCTTAGCAATAAGGTTACTATTGCTGGAGCAGATGGTAATCCCGAAACGGTTTGGATTCATAATCGTGCTATTATGATCTATTCTAATAAAGCAGCATATAATATAAGAGATTGTGATATTGCTGAAAGATCTTTAATAAATTATTTAGCAAAATGATATGAAAGATATAAAAGAATTACAAGCTCTTGGTTTTGTGAATGGTATTATACCTAACTCATTATCAAATATGCAAATAAAAGCTTATAACGAAACAATCAAAGATAAATTATTTACTAAAAATGGTAAATTGGAAGCATTAGCATATGATCCCAATCATGTTGCTAAAAATTTAGTAATAAATCCAATAACAAGACCATCGACAACTTTATTATGCAGGTGTGACTGCGGTAATTTTGTATATGTTAGAACTACAGATTTTAATACTAATAAAACCAGAAGCTGTGGATGTTGGCATGATCAAAATGCTAAAACGCTAAGTCGTTTTTGTTATAAACATGGAGATACCGGAACACGTCTCTATAATATATTATGGGGAATGATTCGACGATGCTATAACAAAAACGACCAAGGATATCCTAATTATGGTGGCAGAGGTATTAAGGTTTGTGATGAATGGTATACTCCAAATGATCACACTATTGGTTGGTTACGATTTAAAGAATGGGCATATTCAAATGGATATAATGACAGTTTATCTATAGACCGTATTGACGTTAACGGTGATTATAAACCCTCTAACTGTAGATGGGTTAATAGTAAAACTCAATCAGAGAATACTAGAAATAATCATAGAATAACTTTATATGGTAAATATATTTCCACTACTGAGTTTGCTCATAAAATCGATATGTTTAGAAGTGATAGGATTCCTTCTAGGATACATAATGGTTGGTCAGATTTTGATGCTGCCACTATACCAATGAAATCCATTAGGTATATATTGGGTCATACTGAATCGATACCTGAATATACTGGACCACGATATGATTCTGATGGTATATTGCGAGATTCTGATGGATTTATTGTATTAATACCAAAAATAAAAAAGAAAGGAAAATAAATCAATGTCTATCATACTAACCGAGATTAATGGTTTAGCTGCTGCGGATGCATCCTTGAAACAAACAAAAAGATCTTTTAATATGGAGACATATCATAATACTATGAAACTTATTTATAATCATTCTGATTATAGGGGATTTATTCTTCCTCCTTCTAATGATCCTGGTAGAAATACGCAGGGATATCAGGATGAGCATAATAAGATTATAGAAATGCTGAATAAGCTTGCTAAGTGGGGTGCAGGTGTCGGTCAGGAGTCTTCAGGAACTTGGATTGATTCTGGACATGAAACGCTACTGCGCTATATAGATTTAACTTTTATAGTAGAAAATTGTGGATATGCTACTGTTGCTGATTTAGATGCACATGTTATGCGGTTTAATAATCGTATTATTAGATCGTCATCTCGTATTGCCAAATATGACGAACTGGAGACATCTTGGTGGTATCAAGATAAGAATCTTGGATTGGCTGAGGTAGCCAATGTTATCGGACTTGAATTTCCTGAAAAGTTCACTGACAAGAATGGTAAAGTGTGGGTGCGTGCACAGAATGGATATGTTCCCGAAGGTTTTGATACTAATGGTGATTATACTCGTGGTAACTATCCTTTACATATCCCAATGAATGCAATTTGTAAAATCAATCTATTTGATTTACGTCATGTGTATAAACGTAGGAATGCATATACCCATGCTACGCAAGAATTAAGACACGATATTGAAGGATTAGCCGATCAGGTAGAGGCTGCTATTCCCGGAGATCTTGGTAAGCTTGTCAGGTATGACTATGCATACAATCCGAATACTGGTAAGAATGAACTGGCTCATATTATGAGTATTCGAAAGACGGTGGATACCTCCCGTGTAGACGTTCCCATTTTATACGATTAATGGAGGTATATCACTATGGAACAAAATGATTTCATTACTGCAGCACAATGGGCTACTGCACAGATCCAAGAAGTTCTTAGTGATACCGAAAAATGTATCGAAGGTGATCCCTCTGTAGAATTAGCATTTCGATGCTATGAGTATGGTATGGAATTAGCAGTAAAGCAAGATTCAACTATCACTTTAATCCCAGAAGAATTCTTATCCAAAGCCCTCACTATTGGAGAAGAATACTGGGAGACAATATGCGATCTATTAACACATTCTAAACTTCAGTTCAAAGTAGAACGGTTAGGTTTTATTTATACAATGTCACTAGTATATGAAAACCTACAGCCAGAGAGTGGAGATGAAATAACAGTAACCAATACTGATGCATTTGCACTGGCAGTAAAGAAAGCTGTTGAAAAGTTGATAGTTGATCGAATGGAGTATCTAACTTCGGATGATACTGGCAAGCTTCCGGAGTTTGAAATTCCAAGCGACGAAGAAATTGATAAGATATTAGAAGGTACTGATCAGAATCTTATTTCTCGTTTCTTCTATCTCTTTAAGGAATTAAAGACGTTTCATGTTGATCCCTCTAAATATGAAACACAAGAAGAGATGGATAAACAGAAAGAAATGCTGGCTATCTTCTATAAGATCTTTAAAATGGGATCATAATTCGAGATATATATTATATGTATAGATAGATGGGTAGGCTTTTGCCTACCCATTTCTACTAAGAAAATTCGACATTATTATAATATACCTATATTAAAAAGGAGGGATCAGATTATGAGACTCTTTATTTCACATCGGGCCAGTGATCTGCTCCATGCACCGATGTACAGACTCTATCGTAATAAACCTGATACTGCAGCATATATTATTCGTGAATGTCACGTAACTGACGATATTTTTAAATACCAAGTTGTAGCATCTGTATCTACTAAAGCTTTAACAATTCCTGAAGAAAGAGAAGTTTTGAAACAGCTAAAGAATAACGAGCTGTCATTTATCAAGGAAAGTATTCTATTCGAATCACTGTTTAACTATATTGTCAAACGTGTAAAAGAGATCCATATGGTAACTGGGATTCCATATAAAACTGAATATTACTGGCATCCTTATGTAATGGTTAAGGATAATTATGTACATTTACAAAATGAAATGAGAGGCTAAATGCCTCTCTTTCTTTTCCACATTTTTACCGACATCTCTATACTACTGTGTGAAAGAAGAGTATATTATGAAGAGAGATTTTAAAATCTTTGCTGCATTAGCCGATCTTCATATTGGTTTAAACCGTATTACTGCAGCAAGTATGAAAAAACAATTAAAAGAACATTGCATCAAGGTATTGGAGAAGCTTCCATACCTTGATGGGATCTTTATTCTTGGTGATATGTTACATACAGTTGTATCATTGAACTCTGAGTATTCTCAATTATATCTTTGGTTTGTAGATCAAATTTATAAAATTGCAAAGAAGAAAGGATCAACTGTTATTATCATCAAAGGTACTCCTGCGCATGATAATGATCAGTTATCCAATATTAAATCATATACAAATAATGACGATGGTGTTGACTTCAGAATCTATGAGACAATTGAAGAAACAATCATCTGGGATGATTATCATATCTTAATCTTACCTGATGTAAAAGTTAAGAAAGATTCTGAATATGAGAAGTACCTCACAAAAGATAAAAAGTATGATATGATCTTAGGACATGGTATGATTGATTCTATGAAATTCTTTACACAAGAATCTGAAACTATGCCCACAAAGTCTTATACATTTGATACAAAAGATTTAATTGCTACATCTAAAGGTCCTGTGATGTTTGGCCATATTCATCAGTATCAGCATATCAAGAATCATTTTTATTATGCAGGACCATTTACTCTTTTGGAAAGAGGAGGAACAGATGCTGGTTATATCATTGGTGGTATCTATGATAAAGATAGATCTAAGTTTAAGATAGAACACTATATCAATACAGATGCTGCTGATTATTATGATCTGCATATCTCTCGTACAATTTTATCTACTTTCAGTATAGATGAAATCTTCAAAGCAATTGATGAATTGATTTCTGATTGTAAAGAGAATGATTTGATTACCCTTCGAATTACCAGATCAGATACTCTTGAAGATGCTGATAAAGTATATATGCTGGAAAGTAGATATCGCAAGGATAAAAGAATATCCATTGTGAAGAAGGTAAAATCAAAGAAAGAAGAAGAACATGAAAAGGAAAACCAGGAGCGCAAAGAGAAGTATTCTTATATAATGGATACGAATCTATCTATGGCAGAGATCCTTTTTAAATATTATGAAACAGAATTCATCCCCACACTACCTGATAAGTTCAGTCCAGCTGCTAAAATTACTGAAGCAGATTTTAGACGAATTTTGAATGAAGTAAAGGATGAGATTAAAGCTTCCGAATCATAACTTCTTTTCTGATGATTGGAGGAACTTCTTTATATAAAGCAACTCAAAGTAAAGGAGAATTGACATGTCTGTAGATTATGTCAAGATGCTAAAGCGCAAAGATAAACTCATTATACATGCAGATTTGGATACACTTGATCTGTATTGTGAGTATCTTCTCAATTATGAGAACCGTACGATTAATTATAGTAATCTTTCTAATGTGAAGGATTATTTTGCTCGAGTGAGTGAAGATAGTTTTAAACAGAATGAAGCTAAGATGGCCAGATATTTGTTTATTACATATTTTCTGGAAGCACGATTGGATAAAGGTGTTGTTTCTCCGAAGCTGTGTATTCAATATGTATATGATCATGCATCAAAGAAGTATGCAGCGATTATTAAGCGCGATATCATTGAGGGTATCGAGCATAATCATATGGGTAAGAAAGATATTGAGTTTATGAACTCAATGGTCTATAGTCAGCTCAATATGATTTTCATGCATGAGTATAATGATGCGATGATGAAGCTTCTGGGTGACCTAAAGAATAATGAGTTTGGCAGAGAAGCTGAAGATTGTGATAATGCAATCAGACTGTTCCAGGGGTTGTTAAATGAACTAACAAAAGCGCAGAGGAAATCTAAGCAGGAGAATAGATTTAATCTGACTGATGAAGATCATTTTAATGCTATCATGTTGGAGGGTGCAGAAAGAGCATTATCCACATCTCATTATCTTCAGACTGGTTGGCAGGGAATGAATAAGATGTTGAATGGTGGATTTGAAGATGCACGTTTGTATAACTTCATTGGTGCAACGGGCGGCTTTAAATCCGGTTTGTTATTGAACTTGATGAAGCAGATCAAATTATATAATAAAGGACGTTCGCATAAAGATCCAACCAAGAGACCCACCATTCTCTTCTTATCTCAGGAAAACAATATCTGGGAAACGTTTCTTCGTATCTATGGTATCTTTGGTGGTACTGATATCAAATCTCATAAACCGAAAGAGATCATTCAGATTATGAAGAAGGGTGGGTTCTCTGTCGTACAAGATGATCAGGATATTGATATTGAATTTAGATATTATGGCAATATGGATATCAGTGTCCCAGATATCAAAGGTATTGTTGAGGAGTTGGATAACTCCGGTAAAGAGGTTATCTGTGTAATCCAGGACTATATTGAAAGACTTCGTCCACCTATGATGTCTGCAGAAAAGAGAAATGCATTGGCAGATATCTCTAACCAGATGCATGACTTAGCGATCGAGTTAGATATACCTATTATCACAGCATCTCAGTTCAACCGTGAAGGTGTTGCGATTATTGAAGAGCAGAGAGAAAAGGGTAATACCGATATCGGCAGAAAAGTTGGTACTGGTAATATCTCTGAGTCTTTCGGTATGCTTAAGAACTTTGACGTGAATATTGCAATCGTTGTAGAATATGATTCCAGTGAAGAGAGATATTATTTATCTTTCAGACGTTTGAAGTTCCGTGGTGATACAACAACTTCAATTGATTATTTCCTTCAGCCATTTGCTGGTAAGAATACTCAGATCCAATTAATGGATGATATTAGTACTGGACCGCTGTATCGTTTAAGTCTGATGGATGAGATTGGTGCACAGATTAAAGATGATTCAGAGTCTATTGCTACTATTACGCAGAGGAATGTTGGATTCTTGGCACCTATGAGTGATGACCCTGATGAAAATATGGCACAGGAATTTATTGGTGTTATGTTTGATGACATTGATAGATCTGGTGTTCCTCAGGAAGTGTATCAACGTGATGAAGATGGTTTTATTATGTTGATTCCCAGAAATCATGGTACGAAGGAATTGAACTTAGAAGCACTGGGTAATGTACACATGATGAGCATATAACCAGAGGGAGATGTAGATAATGGTTGGTAAATGGCTCATGTCAATCGGCATGCTGGTTGCATTTATATACATACTATATACAGGAAAGATTTTGATTGATATGTCTTTAGATGAAGAAGAACCGAGTACCAGGATATTTAGTTTAGTATTCTTCGTAGTGACAGTATCAGCTGTTCTGTATAGTATGATATATCATATGAATCTTGGTCTTAAAATAATCTTTAATGGAGGGCTATAAGAATGGAAGCAATCAAGAATTTTGAAGACAGTGTGATCGTGTATGAGATCGACAAATATGAAGACTCTTATGGGATGTCTGAAGAGCAGGTTCAGGAGATGAATGCACATAACAGTAATCTTTTGAATACTGTTATTCAGGAAAAGATTCTGAGTGACTACTATCCTTGTCCCTCTTGTGCTGCTAAGAAGAATCGTAATAGTGGTATCACTCTTCTGAATGAGCAGCCTATCACTGATGATCCGTCTCAGTATAACTATGCTGTTATTGTTATCTCTGAGCATGGTTATTATGTAGGTGTTGGTGCTATCATCCGTGAGTGCCGTAGATGTAATAAGATCGAGTACTGGGGTGATCTGGAAACATATGCACAGGTTATGGCTGGTACTATGACACAGATTACTACTATGCGTACTCAGATGGAAGAGGGTGCTATCAATATTGATAGTCCTGATGCAATGAATGGTCTGTTTGGTGATAACTGTGTTCTGACTGATGTTGATAGTCCTGAACCTATTAGTACCGAGCAGCTTAATACTGTTACCATTCCTGAATCTGAGCCCTGTGATGATGCAGGTACTCCCGAATAAAAAGAAAAAGAAATTTGGGGAGGCGTAACTGCCTCCCCTTATTTTTTATTCATGAATGTCAGCTAAGTCTTCCTTAGTTGGGAAAGACTCAGGAATATATTGGTTCCAATTTTTTGTAATACGATCATTACTACGAGTGATAACTGTATCGTATAAATCGTTCAGATCATCTGGAGCAATTGCTTTAATCGTAGATTTCAGATAGAATTTAGAAGCACACTCCATATCATTAAGACGGATAAGTAACCAAGCGAGCTCAGGAGAACCATAGATATCTTGACTTAACCATTCTGGTTTACGAGCATATTTTTCTCGTTGTTCTTTGGTCACTGTATATGTGGAAATATATGGAGTGATATATTTAGCATAGATCGTAAATAAGTCTGTATCAGCAATAATCAAACTCTTATCTTCAGTCATTGTGAACATTGTGACATTATTTACATCGAAGCGTGTCTGTGTTTCAATTAAGTCATCGAGTGTTTTAAAATCGATTGCCATAATTTACGCATCTCCCTTCTTATAAATAAATCAAATATCCCTCTTCTACCTTATTTGTCGGCATAAAGAGAAGAAATGGTGTTCCATATGTAATAGTAGGAGGAATACGAGATCCTCTTGCAATAGGAAGAGTGAGATAATGACTCATCTGTATTGTACCAGTTGTAGTCGGAAAGTTTTTATTCTCAAAGAAAGAGCCAGATAAACCCAACTGTTCATACGAATCATCTGTAGGAACAGTCGGAGTAAATTCTGGAATATTTACTGTAATATAAACAGTTGAAGGAAGTTCCCCAGTCTCTTCATCTTGTTTCCAAGGTAGGTTTTTATATGTCTTTGCGGCATATACTCGCATTACCTGTTTATTTGTGGATTTTAAAGCATTGTCAGCAGTGCTCATGTTCCTTCACCTCAAAAATAGTTTTATTATAGTGATGTTTCAGGAGGTATTAACTGATGGAAAATATAAATTCATTTGAATTTTGGATATATAACCTATCAACATTTCAAACGATATTACTACTTATTGGATTATTATATGTAGTGATATTACTTGCATCTAATTGTTATTTTTTAATAACATATTCTAATAGTATCCCATGGACATCTTATTGGAGTTGTAATATTGAAGAATCAAAAGAATTTATAGTATATAATAATATGACAACCATTGGAAAGATATTATGTATGATCATATTTATCATTCCTCGTTTAATTATACTAACTCCAGCAATATTAATATACATGGTATTAATGTTTATATGGAATTTATTTGAGTTCATAATATATAAACGCAGATAAGGTGGTCGAGATGGCTGTACTGAAAAAACCAAAAAAGAAGAAAAGTAATTATAAAGATATACCAGGAGAACCACTCCTGTTAAAAAGTAATAATAAAGAAATAGAATACGATGATCTTACAAGATCTCAAAAAGAAGCATGGTCTATCTTTGAAGATTGGTATCATGGTTCAAAGAAACATAAACCTATCCTGCGTATTGGTGGTTGTGCGGGTGTCGGTAAAACATTCTTAATCAAATTTATACTCCAGCAGTTAAATCTGATGGATGATGAGTGTTATGTTGTTGCATACACTGGACAAGCGGTGAATGTACTTCGTCAGGGAGGTATTATTGCAAAAACGATTCACTCTACATTTTTTAAATCAAAGGATGTACCATTATTGAATGATAAGGGAGAGCCTATGTATCGTTCTGGTATACCTCTGATGAAGACCAAGTTTACACCTATCAAAAAATTACCCGGCTCGGTTAAATTGATTATTGTTGATGAGGCATCTTTCTTATCTGAATCTTTACAGGATATGATTGCTGATTATAATGTACCAATCTTGGAAACTGGAGATCCTATTCAGCTTCCTCCTGTAACTGGTAAACAATGCTTTATGTTAGATAACTTGGATTATTTTATGACTGATGTTATGAGACAAGCTTTAGACTCAGAGATCATTGATCTGGCAACTCGTATTCGTACATACACACCAGTTGATATTCATAGTTACCGGAATGAAGTACATTTCTTATGGCAACAAGATGCACCAGAAGCAACTTTTCATCGGTTTAAACCCTTCTTTAAGGGGTCTGACATCATTCTGTCTACGACAAATAAACAAAGACAAGTATACACGGATATGTATCGGAAGTATATCGTAAAAACAGATTCACCATATCCGCGTAAAGGTGAACGTATGATTTGCCGTAAAAATGATTGGAATACTAAACTTGGTCCATATCCTCTTACAAATGGCACCCAGGGAATTTGTGCTTATAATGTAGCTAAGAGTGATATAGATCCAGTTACTAAAGTATATACAATGGATTTTATTCCAGATCATACACCAGATATGGCTTTTGAAGGTTTATTGTGTGATGCAAAGTTTCTTGGTGCTCCATTTGGCGATAAGGATATGTCATACTATGAAAGACTCAATCCAGGTAAGAAGTTTGAGTATGCACATGTGATTACAGTTCACGCTTCACAGGGCGTTACTGCAAATACAGTAATGTTCCTTGATAGCTTTATGGGACATAGTACACAAGAGTATCACATGCGACTTCGTTATACTGCTGTAACTCGAGCTAAGAGTAAGTTATACTATGTACTCCCCAGATCTTCAAAGAATCCTACTTGGACTGATCTGACATATGGAGGGTATTAATATGGATTTTACACCTTTTGTTTCTCAGATATTTGACTGGAAACTATTGATCTATGTGATACTTTCATATGGTGTAGCTGCTTTGATTAGCTATTACCACAAGCCAAAAACTGTTGTTCCATATATAGTTGCTACAGCTTTTATCTGGGTTATTGTTATATTTAAATCTATATAAAAGGAGAATAAAATATGAACTTTCTTGGTATTAATGTAATTGCTACCTCCACTCACTACAGTGCTAATTCTGTATATACTTTTGAGAAAGAGCGTAAGGAAGCAATTAATATGGATAAGATCGTAAAGATCTTTCCTGCTGCTATTAAGGATAATCCCAATTGTACTGGTATTTTGTTAGATAACTATAGTGTTATTTTCGTTGATGATACTTTTGATGGTTTTATGCAGTATATTAGTAGTATTAGTACTCAAGTACAATAGGGAGAAAAGATCATGACACAGACTAATTGGTATCAGTCTATTATGAATGATTTTGGTTTACAGGATTGTATATCTGTTACTAAGATCGGAGTGATAAATAAAGATCTCGTTATATTATCTCATAGTAATAGTATCGTAAATGTATATATCAAAGATGTTTGTCAGATCGAGGATAAGACAGAATATCGAGTTATATATTATTTTAATGCTAATCTTCCGAAACTGATCGTTTCTGACTCAATGGATAGTCTTATGGATAAAATTACATCTTTACGTACTAAAAATAAAGTAGAGGAGAGCACTCCTATGAATAATGAAAATAGCCGAATCCCATTTCCTTTCTATTATCTTGGTATTGCTGAAGCTGTATCTAAGAGAAGTACATGTCTTTCTAAGAGATATGGTGCAGTAGTGGTTAAAGATAATGTTGTTCGTAGTACAGGATTTAATGGTGCTCCCAGAGGTCGCAAGAACTGTACCGATATTGGGTATTGTCCAAGACTTGCAAATAATATAAAACGAGGAACTGACTATAGCACTTCGTGCAGGTCCGTTCACGGAGAGATGAATGCCATTATTAATGCATCTCCTGAAGAGCTCAAAGATGCCACTCTATACTTATATGGATATGATCGTGCTAAGAACGAGATGGTAAAAGATGCCAACTGTTGTCCTATCTGTAAACGTTTGATCATCAATGCTGGTATCAAAGATGTAATAGTTGCGGATCCAGATAATGGCATCGGCCATCCTGAAGTTCCGTATCGTTATCGTACCATTAAAGTATCAGATTGGATTGAAAATGATGAATCTCTCCAGGCTAATGAAGGGTATTAAGAAACAATAATATAATGAAACCAATAATACTCTTTAAATTATAGCTCGTTAGGAGGATGTACAAATGGACAATCCCGTTTTTGATTTCTTCTATGAATCCCTGCAGAAGCTTGATTGGCTGGGGATTTCTACTTTATATTTCGATAACTCATATGTAATCAATATTCCCACATGTGAAGGTTATGTAGCATATTCTCCTTCTAAGGAATGTTTCTTTGCAATGAAACATCTGGATTCATCTTTGTCCAGTGTTGTTGAGGGTAAGTATGTTGTAATGCCTCAGTATACGATTGCTCCTCAGACAAATATCACGGTATGCTCTACGAACCATCTGCAGCATTTTGATCTGGCTCAGTATACTCGTAAGACGTTCTATAGTGATGGTCAGAAGAAGATGCCTGCACCGAAGATTCCCACGCGTGCGGAGATCATGGGACTGGTATTTGATCCGGATACTGGTTTAGCTCCTGGTACCAATACGGCTACCAGATATTTCCAGCAAATGGAGCAGTCCACTAAGACTATCTTCTTGGGCAATGATGATACTGCTACTACGGATAAGCCTGAATCTTATCTTTATCCTTATTCTGAGGCTGTATGTATCGAGTGGCAGAAGTTCTATAAGAACCAGGAAAAGTTTAAAGCGCTTCTTGCTGAAGCATACGGTGTAACGGATGCTATCTAATTAATACAAAAAGTTTTGAGATATATATTATATAGGTGAAGCAGTTTAATAGCTGCTTCACCTTTTCTCATTCATTTAAACTAATAATAAATAAGGAGGATAACAAAATGTGTGAGGCCCAATACACTAAGACCAAACAGGAGCTTGATGCTATTAAGGTAGCTAAGAGTGTAATTGCTAAGGTCTTTCAGACTTATGCAAATCCGACATCTCCTGCACAGAAAAATGCGGTATCCAGCACAATCGATGAACTCATCGCAAAGTGTTCTACAGAGGTCACAGAAGAAGTATCCAATGGGCACTTGTCATATGATCTGGCAATTCATACGATGACTGCCATTAAGATGGTTCTGACTGGACGAACCACTGAGTTCGTTATTCCCAGAGATCCCGTGGTCTCTGTTAATGAGGAAGAGAAATGAAAAACCAAACAAAACAATTCAAAATTAATGTACTCATTGGGCTGATAGCATTTTCTATGTTTATCATCACCATGATGTACTATAGGCTGGTGCTTAAGACAACTTTGTTGTATTATGCATCTGTCTTTGGTATACTTGCTACTGTTGCTGGGTTTCTGGCTGGTATGCAATATGTGCCAACGAAAAAAGAGAAAGATAATGGGAAAACTGTAGTAATGATCGCAAGATCATATCAGTTTCGAAATCTTCTCAGCTTACGCATGCCAGCTGTATTAAGTATGGTAAGCAGTATTGTGAATCATATGATCAGTTACTGTGCTACAGAGACAGAAACTGGTCAGTATGAATTCGACTGGGATAATATTTCTCGCATTATGGGTAAAGAACATCCAAGTAATGAATTTTGGATTCATTACTTCCCATTGGTTGTTAGTGAACTATTATCCCGTACGGAAATTCAATCTGTGGATGTAGTCAATCATAAAACAGTAAATGTACTCATTTACACAAAATATGTTGAGCATCCACAAGAAGTTATGTTCCCACCAGATCTTGGTAAAGTATTATTGCTAGGTGATAACACTTATGCAAACTATAGTACGCTTATTAAAAGAACTGGAAAAACGCTTGAGGATCTAAATATCACAGAGGATGAAGCTAACTACTGTGATAAAAATCCTCTTGCAAAACAAGGTACAATAAGAGGTTATACTTTGGTATGCGATAAGCATATCAGCTATAGAGATTATGGAGATGATGAAAATGACTAAAATCAAACTGGAAAATATGGTAGAGATAACTTATTCCCCTGATACGGATAAGAATAAGGTTCCTAAGACTCTACTGACTGCTATGGTCCATGTACCAGAAGAGTCCTTGCCTCCTATGAGTGAAGAGGATAAGAAGCTTGGTGGTCGTATGGTCGACGTATACTTCAAGAAGGCTGCCGAGCTTCTGGCAAATGAAATGGGACCGATCTTTATTTATAAGAACGGTTTCCGTTTTATGGGAACAATGACTGTGTTGTATTAAAAGATTAGTATAACACTTCAATAATCTCATCCAAGTAGAATATATGTATCAGTTTTGACGAAACAAAATTGAAATATATATTATACATGTGATATAAGGGATCAAGTAATTGCTCGTTACTTGGTCTCTTTTATCGTTAAATGTTGGGCCCAACATTTAAACAATATTCTTTAAAAATACAAGGAGGAAACTAAAATGAGCAAGAAGTCTAAGAAGAAGAACAAGTATTTCTACACATCCAAGGATATCAAGAAGAAGAATAAGAAGGGTAAGAAGATCAAGGGTTATGAGGCCCCAAAGCTGAAGAGTGTGAAGCCCACTCTGGACAAGAGCGATGCCAAGAAGAACAAGAAGATCCTGCTGGCTCCGGTCGAGATTCCCAAGGAGTTCATCAAGAATCGTGCCAAGTGCAACCATGCCGGTCAGGTGATCTCTGTGGCTGAGTTCAAGGCCATGACTCCTACCTATGCAGCTTATACCCCGATGCTGGATGCGATCGTCGGGCTGTTCGGCGAGGAGAACTGCAGTGTCTGCAAATCCTGCTTCGATATCTTGGTTGATAAGAAGCGGGTCTCTGTGGCTGATGTTCTGGGTTCCATCAGTACGCTGTATGCGGCCGCCAATATGGTCGTCGCCAACAAGCGCATGAAGGACGATGAGGTTAAGGATATCGCCAAGATCAAGAACGATCTGGAGGATTGGCTGAAGGTGGCTGATCTCCTGGCCGAGATCAAGGAGAATGAGTCTCCTGTTGTCGATACTGCTACTGGTTCTGCTGATGTCGATATCAGCCAGCTGAACAACTTCACTCTGTAAGAAGTAAAGGGCCTGCTTCTAACAGTCTAACACAATTCTAAATGGGGAGGCGGAGTATATCATTATACTTCGTCTCCCCACATTTTAACTAAATAGATTTTTCTTTTGAGAGGAGGAGTTTCGATATGGATCTCCCTAAGCCTTCTGAATGGATCGATTCTATGTTTCAGTGCTATGTATTCAGAGATCCATCGAAGCCGAACCCATTATCTGGAATCAATATGCTAGTATGTCATAACTGGTTCCAAAATTCAAAACGAATGCGGTTTGTATCTGATGGTACTATTATGGATTATCAGAGTCATTTTACTGCTACTATGCTGTATCAGTTACATAATAAATATTATATCACAAAAAATCCTTATAATACATTGGAATTGTATACAAATGGATTTGAATTAATTGGTGCAATATTTATGCCAGATGATTGTGTATATAATGTAAAATGGAAACCTCTTAGCAGTATTGCTCCAGGCATTGTTGCAAATAATGCTAGGTTGGCGGACTGTAAAATCTTCGAAATGAAACCTATCTGGTTCGGACATGATCCAGTTCCATATACACAGACTTCTGAAGATATCCAGAAGTTATATAAACCAATCTTCGATCGAGCTCGAGGATTTATGATGACAATGAAATTACAAGATATGAGAAAAGACCCGACTAGGTAGTCGGGTCCTCTCTTTTATTTTGAAGATTTCATCAACGATGTTATACAGCTATCATATATTGATACATATATTGATAGTTCATGTATAGAAAATTATATTAAGAAAGGATTTGAATTCCAAATGGCAGTATGTTTCAGATGTGGTCACCAGATTCCGGAGGGCAGAAAAAGCTTCCAAATTATCTATGAGTCCAAGAATCATCCTGGATCCATGAGTAATATCAGTCTTTGTCTGTTCTGTAGAGAAGCCTTCGATCGGTTTCTGATCAATGAACCTACCACTAAGGTAAAAACTTTAACTCGAGCAAAGAAGAAAGAAAATCGTGCAATCAAATATGGTGAACCCATTACTCCCAAGAAACAGCAATATTTCTCTATGGATAAAGGTGGTATGAAATCTCCTGATAATTATGCTACTACATATCCTACTGCAAATGATGTACTGAATGTCACTAAAGATACTGCATATTCAGTACAGAAAACTGAGCATATCTTGAAGGATGGGAGTGTTTAAATTCATGAAGGATTTTGTGTTAGGTTCAGAAGCTGTTGCATTGAATGTAAAGTTATCTGAAATCTTTGATGATAATATCTGCAAGGATATGTGGAATAATGCGTTGAAGACAATGCGAGATGATGATCCCAATCGATATATCAATATGATCCACCGAGAACAGACATTGATCAATGGTCAGATTATGATCTTGAATAGTCATATCAATAAGATTCCAGCAGAAATGACGAACAGATACCCTCATCAGGTTTCTGATATGGTAGTACAACTTCGCCGAGCGCAGAAGTATCTTAATTTTCTGAATACTAAAGAAACAGAATATTACAAATCTGAGAATACAACGTAAGGTGGTGTAAAATTTAGAGGTGGATTTATCAAAGGCTAAAACTGAACTGATGGGTAAGAGGTTTACCCGTCTTATTGTTACTGATGTATACACGAATGATAGTGGAGAAATCATGTGTAAGTGTCAGTGCGACTGTGGTATTGAAACAATTACCAAAAGAAAATATTTGATCAATGGCCACAAGAAATCCTGTGGGTGTTTCCAGAAAGAGAATCGTGAGATTGGTCAAATAAAAGATTTAACTGGTAAGAAATTTGGAAGACTGACTGTAATAGAACGTGATATTGAAGGATCTAAACATGGTCGAGTAAAATGGTTCTGCAGATGTGACTGTGGTAATATAGTCAGTGTAATAGCTAACAATCTTGGGCGAGATAACACATTTTCATGCGGTTGTTACGCTAAAGAGCAAACTCGTGAAGTGCATTTTAAAGATCTTACTGGTAAACGATTTGGAAGATTAGTAGTGGAGAAGCTATATGATGGACCTAATCATTTAAAATATCAAGTAAATCTTTGGGTCTGTAAATGTGATTGTGGAAACACATGTATAGTTCAAACTGGTAATCTAATGAATGGACATACTAGAAGTTGTGGGTGTCTTATCGATGATACCAGAAAAACTCATGGATTAACCGTTACTAATGATGGTAAACGTCTTAATGGTATTTATACTGCTATGAAAGCACGTTGCTATCGTCCTACTTGTAATGGTTATAAACGTTATGGCGGTCGTGGTATTAAGGTTTGTGATGAATGGTTATCTAAACCTAATGATCCAATGAATACCGGTTTTATTAACTTCTATAACTGGTCTATGAGTAATAGATATAAAGAAGGACTTACTCTTGATCGGATTGACAATGATAAAGATTATAGTCCTGAAAATTGTAGATGGGTTACAGAAGATGTACAAGCTAATAATAAATCATCTAACAATCACATTACGGATAGTGATGGTGAATATTTGACGTTTGCACAATATGAACGGAAACACGGTTTAATTAAAAATAAGGTATCTAAAGCAAATAGATATCGAACACTTAATGAAATTGTGTATACTGTTGATCATCCTGAGTTAAAAATGCACCAAGTTGGAGGACATCTTATTGATAAAGATGGATTTCAGCATCTAATACCCAGAATAAACAAGGAGTGATATAATGGCAACAGCATATAATGCTGATTCTATTGTAGTTATCGAAAATGACCGAAAACGAGTACAGCAGTCTCCGAATATGTATGTACCTAATAGAGGTAAACTCGGGACCATCCACTGTGTTTTTGAGAATTTCGACAACTCCCTAGATGAGGTGTCTATTCCTAATTCTATAGGTAATAAGATTAGAGTTACGTTCGATGAGGATACTAAAGCTTTTAGCGTTGAAGACAATGGTCGAGGCATTCCTCAAGAAAAACTTTATGATGTTATTACTGTATTAGCAGCATCAGGTAAGTTTAACAATAGTGAAAAATCTGCATATCTTGCTTCAGGTGGTGCTTTTGGTCATGGTCTAACTGTAACTTGGGCACTATCTTCACATTTTGAAGGTTATTCTACTCGTAATGGAAAGACTCTTGGGTATATCTTTGATGAAGACAAAGATGGATTAAAAGAGAAAAAGGTTGAAAAGAAAGCAGATCCAAAAGCACATGGAACGCTTATGAAACTTACTCTTAATCCAAAATATATCGATACGAGTGAAGTAACTGGCAAAGATATCGCAGAGCGTATTGAAGAGAAATCTTATATCTTTCCGAATATCGACATTGAACTCAAGGTTACTAGTAAGAGAGGTGAGAAAGTTTATAAGTATGGTAAGAAAACCATTGCTGATAAACTGAGTAAATGGAAACTTTCTACAAGTATGTTTGAGATTCATGATGTTCGAAATTGGACACACTTGAAAGATATAACTGATGATAAGCTTACCACAGAAAAAGTTAAGCTTGATTGTGTGTTTGGATTTTCTGAAGATGTCTTAGATTCTGAGCATCCTGAAGATTATACGATTAGCTATGTAAATACCATTAAGACGTATGCAGGTGGTGTTCATGTAGAAGGCGTAAAATTAGGAATTCAGAAATATTTCAAAGAGCAGGTCATTCCTAAGTTTAAAGGTAAGGATAAGGAGTTAAATATTCTTCCTTCTGATATGTATGCTGGACTTACAATGTTTGTTGTAGCTTCAGTATCTTCTCCAGAATTCAGAGGACAAGAAAAGACTGAGTTATCCAATCCTGAAGTTAAGGGTGCTGTTCGAGATGCTGTATATGATTATCTTTGTAGCTGTAAGTCTGGACAAATTAATCAGATGGTCGAATTTGTCAAACGTGTTACAAGAGGACGTATGGCATCTAAGAAGGTTCGTAAGAAAGATGTGTCTAACACTTTCTCCAAGGATCGTCTTGATAAGTTTAAAGACATTGTTGAAAATCTTGATACAGTAAGTAGAGAAATTCTACTAGTGGAGGGTGACTCAGCTGCAGATAATGCGGCTCTTGGTAGAGATCCGCATAATCAGGCAATTTATGGTATCAAGCGACCGAAAAATTTATTTGATGTCGAAAGTGAGGCTGTTAATAGGGTTAAATCCACTTTCAATGATTTGCTTGATATTTGTGGAATATCAGCAGGAGCTAAGTGTGATCCTGAGAAGTCTATTATGGATCATATTTTAGTACTAACAGATAGTGATGTGGATGGTGATGATATTGCCATTTCTGTGATTTGTCTGTTAGCCAAACATTGTAGACCTCTTATTGATGCAGGTATGGTTGGTCGTATCTTACCTCCTGCATATCGTATCCCTAAGGGTAATGGCAAGTCTATCTTTGTGAGATCTCAGAAGGATTTCTACGATAAGATTACGAAAGCATTCATCGACAAAGAGACTATTTCGTATAACGGAAAGGTACTCGGTAAGAAGGAGCTTCGAGAATTTATCGAAAGAAACTTCGAGTATGATAGTCGTTTGGAGAAACTTGCCAATCGATATTGTGTCGATCCTAAATTCATGGAATATATTGCATGGCATTATCATGGCGAACTGAAAGATCAGAAGAAGTCTTATTGGTCTAATGTGCTGAAAAGATATCCTGGTATCAGTGTATTGATTGAAGATAAGGTGCTTGTTATCGATGGTGATTTAAATGGTGGTGATTATATCAACATCGCAATGGATGATCATTTCCATAAGCATATCACCAAATTCAAGACGTATCAGAAAGTCAACAGTACTCTTGCTGGATATACAATCAGTGATAAGAAAGATAAGACGTTGTATGATGTCATGCATGCTGTTCGCAAATATATTCCGAATGGTGTGATCAGGTATAAGGGACTCGGTGAGATGGACCCCGAGGATTTGCGCGAGCAGTGTCTTGATGTGAATAATCGAACTGTTGTCATTTTCAAGTTTAAAGACTTTGAAAAGGATATGGATAAGATTAGTGTTATCATGTCAACCAAAAAGGAATATGCAGAAGCTCGTAAAAAGACTATGTTCCAGATGAAATTAGACTCATTGTCACTTGACACATAATAATCGGATACCATCAAGTAACGGATATCTCTCAAATATATACTATAGTAGTGATATGGTACAAGGAGACTGTATCACTATTATAGTATAAAAAGAAGATTAGTAAAACAGTTTTACAAAAAGGAGGTTAGTATGGCAACAACCAAGTATAAAGCTACTCATAAAGTAAATGGGCACATTACTTTAACTACGGTTTATGATAACCTGAATGATGCATCTGATGATATCTGTAATATGATGTCTGGATGGTTGGCTCGTGATGGTTATAATATGAGCACTATCGTTGATCAGATTGATCGTTTCTGGTCTGATGAAAATACGTTAAATGTCGATATTTTCAATGGTCGAGAATTCTATATGAAGCGTGATAAACAAGGTCGTATCATCGAGTGTCGTCGTGAACTGGAAGATGGTATGATCGTTGAAGGTAAGGTAACTCGTACAAACATTAAGTAACTTTGAGGAGGACAAAAGACATGGCAAGAAATAAGGGTATTCTGGTAAATGATTTCCGGAAGATGGTACTGGATGGTCATATCAATGAGGTCATTAAGACTCTTCGATATGATGATCATGATTTAGTATCTCAGATCAATGAAACCCTGAAGATTCCCAGTGTTAATTCCAATAGCCGTGAGGAAACATTCCGTTCAACGTTCACGAATACTGTGCTGTCCTGCCCGATTGATTTTATTCAGATCACTGTAACCACTCGGCAGTATCCTCTGAATACTGTCATCTATACTTTCGATATCATGTATTACAATGATGCTATCAAACATATGGATATCGATATGAGTGATTATTGTCATCATAAGATCACAGTTAGCTCTATCGGACTGTACACTAAGAAGTTCTCTAAGTGGGTTGTGGATGTGGCTAATGACATTCGTGAGTCCATGGTTGCTACATGGAAGTTTGCTGGTAATCACGTGCCTGATTTTATTGCAGCTTTTGATGAAGTGCTGGATGAGCGTAAGGCTGAAGGTATCGATATCAATGAGTTGTATGGTGCAGATATTTCTGCCAAGGATATGGAGGACAGTGATGATGTTGGTATGAAGATCATTACTGTCAAGAATCCCAAGGATCCAGATAAGATCATTAAGGCAATTACTGATTATGTCAAGGATTTCCGTAAGGATCCTGCATCTAATACTGATGATCTGATGGATAAGATTAATTCTTTCCTGGATACAGAAGATGTAGAGCATACTATCAGAGATTTCGAACAGGAGAATATTGATGATGGTATTCAGGATGAGCAGTCTGACCCTGATCGTGAGCCGGAACCCGATGATGATATCCATGAGCCGGTAGAAGAGGAATCCGATGAGGAAGAGTGCGATGAGGGTTGCTGCTGCTGTGACCAGGATTGTAGCGAATATGCTAATTATGATGCTTGTCGTGTCCTTGCGGATATGTACAAATTTCTGATTTCAAACTCTATTGACTCTAAGCTTATGAATAATATGAATAATCATATGATTCGCAATAAGCTGAATTTCTGTGATGTCAATCTGATTCCTGGTCTTACTACACTGCTGACTACCTGTAACATCATGTTTTCTATGAGTCGGTTTAAGGTAACTCCTGGTAAGATGATGAATATTCCTCTCGGTGGGAGAGTTACCATTGGTGTATATAATCGGGAAAATGGTAAGAGTTACTATAATCAGGTATTTGATTTTAGTGAGGTGACAATGGAGGATATTGATGCCGTTAAAGGTATTGACATGATTGAGTCCTCCAAAGCAGTGCGTGAGCAGCAGCTCTTTGATGCAGTGACCGATCGTATCCTGAGTGACCTCGAACTGGATGCAATGTTCTTTGCTATTGCGTTTGCTGAGGGTTGGGATATCTCCAGTCCTAATTTTAATCCCAGTGATGATACTATTAATAAGGTCATTGAGTTGTTTTCCAGTTATCATATCGGTGCTATTCTTACCGATGATGGTGATGATAAGTGTGACACCGATTGCTATTTAGATCCGGCATTTGCTGAGTGGTATAATAATATGCCTGAGGAAACTATTACCCGATTCAGCGATGAGTGGGATGATGACGATGATGAGGAAGATGCTGATTACGATGATATCATGTCAGAGACGAATGGGTACTTTATGACTGATATCGATTCCAAGGAGGAGTAAGCGATGGTCGATGTTGGTATTAAAGCTCGTAACGTGATCGATGGCAGATTGATCTCAGTTACAGTTGAGCTTCGGGATCCCAATGAGGTCAAGATCTATAAGAAGTTCCTGGAGGATGAAGAGGCATTTAAAAAATGCCCACACTGTGGACAAAGTAATACAGTAGGCAAAGATGATCTTCGGTTGAGGATTGATTCTCCGTTGTCTAACAATCAGCTTCTATCTGCAGCGACTCCCTTGATTCGTTGTGATCATTGTGGAGAAGAGATCACATTGTCAATGATTGATTACTCATGTTTCCCTTCAGTCACTGCATTCCTCGCCAAACTTCGTAATGCTTACAATCTGAAAAAGAAAGAGAAGAAGTCCAATGGCTAAAAAGAAACCTGAATTCATTACCTTAAAACCCATTCCTGGTGGACGGTATGATCAGTGGCTTCAAAAGAAAAAGGCTAAGAAGGCAAAGTTACCGAAGAATTCGGATGATCTGCTGGATAAGTTTACTGATAAGTTTGGTACAGATAATGTCGTTAATATGACAGAAGTCGACCTTGGTGATTATACCTATGCAAAAGGTATCAATCATTCTTTGAATGTAAATGTGGGCAGAAATATTCCGAATTCTATCGATGCATTGAAACCGGTTGAGCGTCGTATTCTGTATAGCATGTATACGACAGGAGTCTATAAGAATAAGTTCGAAAAGGTTGCATCTATTTCTGGTACAGTCGTTGCACGATTTCATCCGCATGGTGATATGTCTGTATCGGATACTTTGTATCGACTTGGACGATCTCGTTCTATGATGATTCCATATATCAAGCCCGGTGGTAACTTTGGTAACTTAGATACAATGCGCCCGGCATCTCCTCGTTATGCTTCGGCTAGTTTATCTGATTATGCAGTGGATTGTTTCTTCTCAGAGATGGGTGCCAAGTATCCTATCTTTGATACAAAGGACAATTATAAGTACAGTGAACCGGAACCGATCTTTCTGACTACTCGATATCCGAATGCATTGATGCAGTGGAATCTGGGTATTGGTAAAGGTGCGTCTTCCTGGATCTGTGCTTTCAATCCTACTGATATCTTTAATACTGCATTGAAGATGTTAGATAATCCGAATTGTAAAGTGGAGATTTATCCTGATACTCCAGTTCCTGTTGATATTATCAATAAGAAAGATCTGAAGCATTGTTTTGACAAGAAGACGTTTGGTGTAAAGATGCGTGGACAGTATAAGATCGTAGCTGATAAGAAACGTGATGAGCGCGGTAAGATCATCGATAAGTATACTGTTGTGTTTACATCTTTGCCGATCAATGTGACTGGTGAAGTCATAAAGAATGAGATCATCAAGATCAAAGAAGATGATATGAAGAAACCAAAAGCACAACAACGTCTTCCTGAAGTCATCAATACAGAGACAGCTGTGAGTAACCGTACTCCTGGTGGCATTGAGTTCATTGTGGAGTACGAAAAGGGATATGATCCGAACGCATTGGCTGAGAAGCTGTTCAGATCTACCAGTCTTGGTATTACGGTTGGTGTTCGGTATACAATGATTACTGATTATCAGCCGTTTGAGTATACACCAAGAGAGGCATTGAATATTTGGATCACCCAGAGATATGATCAGAAACGTCGGTATTATCATCAGCAGGCATTGAAAGCCGCACGTGATCGAGCTGAGTATGAGGCATGTTGTATTCTGTTGGAATCTGGAAATATTGATAAAGCGATTGCTATTATCAAGAAGTCGAAAGATGATACAGAGACTATCAAGGCATTAATGAAAGAGTTTGGGTTCACTGAATTCCAGGCAGCTATTGTTGTTCGCCTTCAGCTTCGTACCTTGAATCATGTGAATATTGATGATATGAAAGCTAAACGTGAAAAGGCTATTGCTGAATATAAGCATTATCGGAAAGTATTATCTGATGAAAATGCTATTAAAGAAGCAATCAGAGATGATCTGAAAGATGGCCTTAAGAAATATGGCAAACCTCGCTTAGCCAGATTGTTGGATCTATCTGCTGATACACCTGCTGGTGATCCTACGGTATCCAAGAAGATCTACTGGAATGCAGATGGGTATATGACTGCTACGTCTGATGATGATCAGAAAGCACTCAGAGGTAGGTTGGATAAGACTACCAGAATGATTGAGGTAAAGAATACTGATAAGATTCTTCTGATCAGTAATACTGGACTGATTAAACTTCTGGATGGTTTTGCATTCAATGCTACAACTGCTACTATTGCTTTTGAGCAGATTGCTTTCCCGCAGGTGGTAGGTTTTGTTCCCATTAGTAAGGAGCTAACACACTTAGCATTGATTACATCTGCTGGATATGGTAAGATGATTGAACTGGATGATGTGCTGAAGTCCACTAAATCTAAGATTATTAATCTCCCTGCAGATGATAAACTTGCTGGTGTTGTTCCTATCTATGGGAAGAAGGATGGCTTGATTGTTATGGCTGCCAATGATCGTATGTATTATACGAAGTTGGAGGAGTTCCCCATTCTTAAACGTCAAGCTCTTGGTAATCGGATTATCAAAGTGGATCCTGGTACGATTCAGCATGCCTTCTTGATGACAGGTCCTGCTGATTATATTATGATCTATGGGGAGTTCGGTTATGTAAAGGTTGTGGATGCTCGATTGCTTAAGTTTAATAAGCGCAAAGCTGCGTATATTGATCTGAGTGGTAAAGAGATCATGGGCGCTATTCCGATTGATCCTCAGCATATGCCGTATATCTATCGAGATGAATTAGGTTCTGAACCTTTTAATATCGAGATTGGTAATATGGTTAAGTTCATTCAATCGGATGGTACTTGCACAACCAAGTTCCGTATTGGTACTTCTATCAGTACTCCTGTAAAAGCTATCAAGAGAGGTCGTAATGAGTATTATCAGATCGATATCTCAAAGTAACTTGAAAGATGGGAGGAGCCTTCGGGTTCCTCCTTTCTTTCCGGAAATAAGAATATGTCCGAGTATATATTATACATATAGAAAGGAGTTGAAATCAATTTGGCGTTATATGACATAAAAATTCTATGTCATAGTGTGGAGCCACGCCCTCAGTTAAAGTCTTTTATAAACCTGGATGGTAAAAATCTGGGTGTACAGATTAACGAGGACTTAAGAGGTGTCAGATTCTTTATTTACGAAGGTAAAAGAAAGAATCAGGTCAAAACATCCAAATGGTTCCCTTTTAATGCTACTTTTAGCAAAATGTGCAAGCGTATGCTTGATATGCTGAAAGAGTATTATAAAGAACATGATAGGTTGGTAGATGGAGAGCTACCAACTTATACAGTGATTGAGGCCAAGAAATTGGTTTCACACTTAAACTATCATATTCTAGCCAAAACTCTCCATGGACTTCTTGAGAAGGAGGTGATATATTACTAATGCTCCCGAATTCTCAAAGAAGGACCTCTAATCCGTCTACTGACCAGACGGAAAATGTAGCACAAAATACTGAAAGGTACGAACCTAGGTATATTTACCTTCCTCATCCTACTCAGGAATTCAAGGAGATCAAACCTTTCTTGAAGAAGTATAACCTTCCGAAAGTAAAGGAATCACAGTATTCTATTGTGATCACTAGGTTAGGATTTCCGAATGGTGGAAAGATCAATGCTGATCGTCTACCTGTGCTACATAACGCACTTAGAGGGATATAATCGAAAGGTCAGATCATAATGTTTAACGATATCAATGTAGATACTTTTGGTGATATCGATCATGAGATCATCTGTATCTAACAAAAAGAGAAAAGAGCGAGGCCTTTCGGTCTCGTTCTTTTTTTTTTCTATTTTTAATTGAGTTTTCCGTGAACAAACCTATAATATTAAGGTAATATGGGAAACGAGGTGATTTTTAGATGCTTCGTGAACGTTTAGGATCTACGATCGATACGAATCTTACACCAAAAGCTTTATCTAATATCACGAAAGGTATTGGTTTATTTATCGATAAGAATTCTGGTATTTTAATGACTTTGAATTTATCTGATAGATATTCATTCAATGATATAGATCGTAGACTTCTTTATGATAATATCGGTGTATCAGAAGAACAGATGATTGCAGAAATTCAGAATGCAAAAGATATTCCTAAGGTTAACCAAATTAAATCAAATCCTTTCTATTGTGCATGTATCTTAACTATGTGTACATTATTGAAACAGAAGAAAGAAGCAGATGCTAAAAAGATTATGGTGTACATGTCTTTAAATATGTATACCTCTTTACATCGTGGATTCTATAAGTATAAGAACAATCCGAAGATTATGAATTATACAATTGCACATTTGGATAATTCTTTTTTGATTCGTCAGATGTCTTCTCTTCTCCAGTGGTTAGATAACAATGCTTCCACTACATTTGATACATATAAAGATCGTATTATCAAATGTCAAGATAATGATATCACCTGGGTTATTAATGCATTGTGGGATCGCTTGAAAGGTAAACTTCGTAAAATCTCTAATGCGTATTATAATAACTGGAAATCTGGTAACTATTTGAATGAGGATGATGATTCTTATTCTGAAACTGATTATCATGAGATGGATAATAATTCATATGCAATCAATCGATTGGTAACTAAGACGTATATTAAACTGATCAATCATCAGTATGATAAAGTCTTTCTAAAGTATTCAGTCACCAGATCAGATACTTCTCTTCAGAAGTTAACGAATCTGGTAAATGATATTATTGATTCCGATGAGGGAATACTGAAAACATATCTTAGCTCTTGTATTGAGTATTTCTTGATGTTATCAGGTAAAACCTTTGATTATATTGGTCGAGGTGAATTTATTAGCTATATGAAAGCAGCATATGCTTCTAATAGCGATAATAAACAGATGGTAGCTATTAAGAAATGTCTAGATAATTGGCTCGATGAGAATATCGTAGTTGTTGGTAGACAGAACTATGGTAAGACTGCTCGATTGGGATATAAGAAATCTGTTTACATGTTCTTTAACTTCATCTTGAATAAAGAAGCTAAATTCCAATAAGGGAGGAACAGTGAATGTCTGTCCGTAAAGATCTGGAAGCTGAACTGTTCAGTTTCCTTGATGATTGTGATCCTTCAGGTAAAAATACTGAGAGATTACGTTCATATCTTCAGCCTATGAATGATAAAGAATTCTATCAATATTTTGATGAGTTCTTTAAAAATCCCGATAAATATATTCAGGTTGGATATGAAGCATATAATAATCCAGTAACCGTATCCTTTGTAGAACGACTTGCTAAAAAGCATGGGGTAAAACTTAGAGAGGTTGTTTATAAGCCGTATATAACTGGTGATGTAAATAATCCTCCTGCATCAGTATATCCTGTATTGGTTATGGATGTTCCTATTAAACGACTGAAGCAAATGGTTGCGATGAAGTCTCATACATCTTTGACTAACACAAAACGTGATGCTAAGACTGGTCAGGTTACTGGTCATGATAAAACTGCTCGTGTAACAGAACCAGAAGCTTATTCATTAATGGTACAAGAATGCTATGCATGTGCACAAGAAGCTTTCGGTCCTATGGCCGATGATGAAGCTGCATATTTTGAAATGCAAAAACGTATTCTGCGAGATGGTGAGGTTTCTTTAGAAGATCTCCCTAATGATCCGTTAAATAAAGTTACAATGAATACCCTGAATGCATTTATTCTTGGTAGTGGTATTGTATCCAACCTGATTGATGAATCTGGATATCTATTACCTATTACATTAAAATCCAGAGAAGATAAATCTTCCACAATTAAACGTTAAAGAAAGGAGTCAAAGAAATGGATAGAAATACTCTTGCAGCCCAGATGGCTGAACAGATGAAGGGACAAGGCATGACTTTTATGACAGAAGTCGCTATGCCTGGTTGTCGTCAGGATTCCGTACAGGACTCCGATATTGAGAATTATCAAGACGAATTAAAAGAAGAGCAGAAGTAAGTTCTTCACGTCCCATTGTCTAGTTAATATAGAGTAGCATCAGCTTGGATTCCCACACCAGGCTGGTGCTACCTATTTTATATAAAGTAATTTCAAATATATACTATATAAGTGGTATAAACTAAGCGAAACTTAACGAAACGAGGTAACAGAACAATGTCAAGTATAAAATACATGGATGTAATCCGGACTCATAGAGTCAATCGTAAATCTATCATCCATGGATTGATTGCGGGCATTCTCGTCTGTGCTGTCGTCATAGGGACGTTAGCAATAGGTATTAACACTACAATTAGTAACAATTACCAAGATGAGATTGTAAATCTTTCCGACGAATTAGTCGAAAAGAATCAAGAACTTGCAGTATATGATGCAAAGCTTATGTCACAAATGCAGAGCTTTGATGAAGCTATCGATAAGATGGTTGATGTTAGTGAAGATCCTGCAAGTGTCTTTGCTGTACTAAATAAGTACACCTATGTATTCCCGCGTGTTCAATCTAACGGTGGATTTACTGTGGGTGTAATGGTGTACGGTGATAAACTTTGCCAAGAGCATGATATAAATCCTCATTGGCTGTGGGAAGTTATCACTTGTGAGTCATACTTCGATAAGAATGCGATGCTCACATCAACAAATGCCAGAGGACTTGGTGGATTCCTTGAGTCTTCTGGTAAATGGGTCTATGAAGACCTGATGGGTAATGGTAAGGGAACATATGATCATGATATGGCATATGATCCTTACGTTGCCATTGAGATGATGGTATTTCTGCTGGATTGGATGAAAGATGAGTATAATGGTAATCTTGAAAAGATGATCAAACATTACTCTGGTGATCCTTCTGGAGCATACTATCGTAATTTAGTGTCGATCGCCAGTTCTGATGGCGTTGACATATATCGATCTACTTATAAATAAAAATAAGTAGATAGACGAAAGCAGGAAGAAGTAAATGGACCGTAAACTAATAAGGAGGAAATTTATAATGAGCAACGAGGCGAGCAAGAACGTAACCAATCTGAGCGAGGATGAAATGAAGGAGCTTGTCAATCGAGCAAAGAGTGACAAGGTGACTTCTATGTCCTTTGCTTCCGGTATTCATTCTACGGTATCCCGTAACTTTATCGTAGTTGGTACCGGTGATGGCGGTTGTAATATCGCCCAGGCTATTAAGAATGTATGCCCCGATACATTCTTTGTTGCCTATAATACCTCTACCCGTGGCATGACTCGTCTTAACCCGGACATGGTCATTGCTCCCAAGGAAGAGGATGGATCTGGTAAGGTCCGCAGTTATTCTAAGGAGGTTTTCTGTAATTCCAATGGATATGCAGAGCAGCTTCTGAAGGGTATTGCTGTATTGGCAGAGAAGGTGGAGAACCTGGAATATATCCTGGTTACCACTACTGCTGATGGTGGTACTGGCGGTGGCGTTTCTCCGATGATCGCCAAGTTCCTGAGTGATAATATGGATATCCCTGTGATCATCATGGGTGTATATCCCGCTCTGTCTGAGGATGCTACTGCACAGTTCAATGCATTGCAGTGGCAGTCTGAAATTGAGAAGACTGAGTGCCCCTATATCATTCTGGACAACAATGATCTTACTAACCCAGCGAAGTTGCTGGTACATAAGAAGATCAATGATGAAGCCGCGCAGGCTGTCAAGATCCTGTCTGGTGCTATGTTTGGTCCTACCAATATTAGCGCTATCGATAACCGAGACATGTATATGCTGCTGAAGCATATCGGTGGCCGTATTTGTGTCTACGGTAAACAGGGTCGTCCTGCAGTTGGTCAGACGCTTGATGATTTCATCGATGCTGTCATCAACCAGTCTTCTATGCCTACTCCCGTGGGTGTTGAGGGCATTGGTCTGTTCCTGAAGGGTCCCGAAGACTTTGTCCGGAATGCTGATACGACACTGAGCCAGATCGCTGCCAAGTATGGCAATGCCGCAGTGCGGTACTTCCATCTGGAAATCGCCGAAGATCCCTATGTTGGGCTGGTGATGACTGGTGTTGATGAGCCTGGTGATCGTCTGTGGCTGATGAAGCAGCGCTATGACGAGATCATGAACAACGTCAAGAAAACCGGTTCTGCTATCGGTGACATCATGACCGATATGGGCAACCCGCTGGGTAAGGTATCCAAGAAGGTAGCTCCGAGTGACATGGATATGTCTGCTCTGAACTTCTTCAAGGACTAAAAAAGACATAAACCCGGGGTGAAATATCCCCGGGTTTTCTTTTTTTATTTAATGAACTTTTATATAAACTTACTATATAAAGGAGATATCTATAATGGCTACAAAAGCAGTATCTTTTGATAAGAATAAAGTGAAGATGCTCGATCTGTCTTCTGATAAAACTGCAGCTTCTACCAAGAAGGTTGTCATGGAAGTCAACCGTATCTTCATGAATCAGTTTAAGTCTGCGAATATTCCTGTTCTGAAAATTCTGGAGAAGAATATGAATATTGAGACTTTCTTTATGCATCATATTGATCTGGAAGCGATTATGGGTGAGCACGTTGATCTGGTAGATCGTATGATGATGTCTGCTATTTGTCAGTATATCACGAATGATATTCTGGATAGCATTGAGAGTGCTAAGATGAAGTATGTTGGTATTTGGGATAATTATACGATCTATTCTATCGCATCTGCTGCTATTACATTTATGAAGAATGACCAGGATTCTTCTAAATATTTGACCAGTCTGCAGTATGCACAGATCTCTATTCCTGATCTGGCAGAACTTCCCAAGAATTCTTATATGCAGTTTGATATGTATACTCCTAATGCTTTTGTGGAGCAGATTATTCTGATTCGTAAGGTTGTTGTGGAAACAATGTCCAATATTATCCAGAATAAGATTCCCATGGCATTTTTGGGCTCTTCTGATCGTCCTGTTCCATATCGATTCTATGAGGCATTCCGTTCCATGATGTCAGATGATATCCGTGAGTATATGGACCGTGGTGGAATTACCCCGGATAATCTTCCTGATACCAAAGCGACTGAAAAGAAGATCTCTAAGTTTGTTGAATATTTTGAAACTCCCTTCCTGTCCATGATGACCATGTATTTGGGACAGTCTGGTGTTTCTTCCAATATGATCAATCTGGTTCTCGGTGCATCTAAGATTCATATCCAGTACAGTGATGCTGTTGATGATGATATCAATCTGCGTGATGTTCAGATTACGTATATTATGTACCATGGTGCACTGAAGGATCCGAAGAGCATTCATGTTACGTGTATGTTCACTATCGGTGATATCATTGATATGTGTATGCTGGAGGAGTCCTCTCTTTCTAAGACCCGTAAAGAAAACTTTGGTAAGACTTTAAGAACTTTCTTGTTGAACATGTTGGTATATCTGTTCAACGTATATACTAAGACTGTCAATGGCGATCAGCCTGATTATACTAAGGATATTGCCACTTCAGGTTATATTCAGCCAGTGGAGGATAGCTTTATTCCTGCTGAAACAAACAAAGAGGTAGAGAATGTTCTTGATGGTCTCGAGTAAAACTTTTTGAGATATATACTATATAAACGAAGATAGGATCGGGGTTATATTAACTCCGGTCCTATTTTTAAATCTACTAAGGAGGAAATAATACTATGAGCAAAAAAGGCAACGATGGGTTTACCAATCGCGCTGCAATGAAGTTCAAGCAGCCCGATAAGGTAGACCTGATGGAGCAGTCGGAAATCTTTAAGATTTTCGATGATGAGATCGATGTGATCCTTGATCAGATCACAGCGAACCGTGAACATCGTGGTAAGTATCCCACGTATGTTTCCAATGCCTTCGCAAACCTGTCCACTGCCCTGTGGTTTAAGGAGTATGTGAAGAGTCATTGCAAGATCAGTAAAAAGGGCAAGCTTAAGACTGATCTGAGTGAAGATCAGGTTGAGTCTCTGCGGAATATCCTGGCTGATGCCTATAAGAAGTCCGCAACGAATCAGTATGCTCAACAGACTCAGGAATTCGAGGAGCGTAATCGGATGCTGAGTAAAACCTTTATCATCCTGTATTGGGATGTATATCAGCTTGCACGGAAGCTGAAGGTTGAGGAGCATTATACGCGTGATCTGGCTATCCAGATCTATGGTGATCCTGTGAATAATATGCGGTTTATTCACAAGACCTTCAATCGGTCTGTTAAGTCCGATAAGAAGAAGATCAAGCTTCTGAAGGAGATGTATAATGCATATCCTCCTGTCAAGGATATGGACATCTCTCGGTTCAATCAGGCGGTTGGTGCAGCAATGACTGTTGATTCCAATAATTCCGATATGATCGCTGCACTGTATACCTATATGATGAAGCTGAAGAAGAAGAAGCGTGCTCCGATCATCATGGGTTATGCTCGGGCTTATAAGAAGAATAAGTCCAATAACTTCCGTCTGACTGGTGGCGACTTCTATAAGAAGAATAAGCCGATGATCAAGGAGCTGAAGGAAATCGATATTGGTTTCAAGAAGGCTTTTAAGGACCTGAAGGCCAAGAAGGTTAAGGATAAGGATATCACCAAGAAGTAAAAGGGGGTTTAGTTCTTTATGATCTTTACTGAACCGCATGAGATCAGGGAATTAAACTCTATGTTAGACGGTGTTCCTGTTCCCGTTATGTATTATATTCAGTTACAGAATGGAGTACGTATCGGGTTCATCAACATCGATACCAAAGAAGAAATTCACACAAAGAATTTCAGTCTTGCTACTATTGTGGGAGAGGATACCTATATCCTCTCCCCCGATGTAGTAAGCCCTGATCGTCCGAGTTATTTGCTCACATATCAGCTTGATAAAGATGAGGAGTATCTCGGACTCACCCAAAATGTCCTGGTAAACTTCTTCCGTTATTTTAAAGATAATGGAAATATCATACTCTGTCTTGCCAGAGCATTTCCAGAATTGTATTGGACACCTGGATGGGATCCAATGATCAAACTCTCTACTGCTACAGTTGATAATCTATTGAGTCCTACGTATTCAGTTAATATTAACCTGGAGACTGGTAGAGTCCATCGTTGTGCCTATCCACCCTACTATGATAACACCCCTGGTCAAATTGCAAAACGAGAATCATTCGTGATGCATTGTACAAGGGGTAGTTTGAATGGTGGTACTGTCCAATTCCTTCACCCATCGACTCGCTTCGTTTTGAGTCGACCCAATGGAGCCATTGTGAATCCTTCATGGAGCAGAAACGATGTACTCCAATACCTCAATAATCCGTCTTTGCCATATGAACTTCTGACTATCTATTGGTATCCATATGCAACATTTGAAGCTACAGTTGATAGAGAATTACTTCCTCGTGAATTGTCTTCTCTGGACCTGTTTTCAAATTATGTGATATGTGGGTATACATATGAAGAAACTGTTGAGATCAGAAGGCGGTTGTATCGGAGAATGGTATCTAATCTTCCTAAACAGTGGGAGAGACAGATTACCAATGAGGTAAAGTAATTGGAGAAAGGGAGGAGAAATCCTCCCTTTCTTTTTTTACACTTCCGCATACATTAGTATACAAGGATATTAATTTAGGAGGAAATCCGATATGATGGACTTTAAACAGTTCCTCGATGAAGCTGGTGGCAATAAGAAAGATAACCCATTTATGTATTCAACCACAATGCCTCAACATCCCACTGGATTTATGTATTTGGACTATGGTTGTGGCAGTTATGTAAATGTATATAATGATGATGAAGAACCTATCTATACTTACCATAATGCAGGTATTACTTCTGGTTCTGTTAATACAATTATTTCAAAGTCACAGGGTGGTAAGACTTCTTTGGCTATTGCAATGGCTGCTGCTATCATTGAGCCATTCTTTTCACCTTTATATCAGCAGAAATATATTGATGCAAACACTCCTCCCAAAATGAAAGAGATTATCCAGCAGGCAAAACCTTTTATTCAGATCGTTGATACTGAGAAAACTTTGCCGATGGATTATGTCAAGAAATTGACTCATTATACGAATAGACAGGTTCAAGAACGAGTTATGATTAATCAGATCACAACTGATAGTGAATTCATGAATCTGATGGAGAAGCATATCAAGTATAAGGTTCAATATATGAATCCAGCCGTTTGTCCTATGCTTGATATCTTTGGTAAACCGATTCTTGAGTATCCTCCTACTGTGATGATCATTGACTCTATGACACAACTTTTGATTGAGTCAGTTGATGATCCTACTAAGATTGATGCTAAGAAAGGCGGACTCCAGGATATCTATAATGATGCAACTAAGGGTCCTGCTGGTGCACAGAGAGCTAAGGTGATTTCTGCCCTGTATAGTCAGATGGTTAATTATGCTAAGAAGTACAATATCATCATTTTCTCGATTAACCATATCAATAAGATGCCTGCTATTATGGGTATACCTGTCCGCCAGGTAAGGTTTCTCCGCGGGGGGGAGACCATATCGGGCGGTGAGAGAGCATTATATCTTTCTTCGTCAGTTCTTAGACTTGATGTGATTAAATCTATTAATTCAGAATCATCGTCAGCGGTTAACTTGGGCGATGGAGTTAAAGGTCATATTACATTAGCAAACTGGGCAAAATGTAAATCTAATTCAAGAAGTAATAGCTGTCATTTATGTTTTACTAATATGAATGGTTATGATCCTTTGCTTTCTAATCTTTGGCAAGCCAAAGAAACAGGAGATCTTGCTAAGAAGGGTAATTTCTATTATATCGATAAGCATCCTGATAAGCTGTTTACGTTCAAGAATTATTCTGAAGTATTTGCATCTAATCCAGAATTGTTCAGTGCTTTCTATGATCAACTTCGTAGAACTTGTGAACCGCTTCTTGATAATCCCGATATTGCACAGAAGAAGAATGAAGAACTTACTAAAGAACTGAGAGATGATATTCATAATGATGATTCTTTGAGTAGGAATGATCAGATGGATATGGACGATATCTTTTCATCTCTTATGAATGATTAAATTACAATAGAGAATAAAGAAAGCCCAGGTATTTTCCTGGGCTTCTCTCTATCTATTCCGCATGGTCAGAGTTTGTCTATATATTATACATATAGTGAAAGGAGTAATATATTATGAAGACATTCTCACTTGACCAAGCGGCAGATATGTGTCTGGAACTATTCGATAATTATGTAGAAACATATGCATATTCAATGATGTCAGGTGAACTTCCCGCAATCACCTATTTGGTTCATCGTACGGAATCCAAAGATCATGATTGGACAGCTTCAATTCGACTCAAGAATTCTCTTACGATTTCTGTTTTTCGATGTGAGATTTATATTGCTGATATTTTACTTTTGTGTCGTCGTTGTAAGATGTATTTACAGACGCCAGAAGTATTTCGTATCACATCGCTTTTTTATATGCTGCACGCATTACTCCAGACACAGCATATGGATTTCTCCACAAATACCGATAAAGATTTTGACTCTATGATGACTGGTGCTGGATATTCCACATATCAGTTTATCAAAGCGAACTATACTTTTACGGATCCAATTGAACGTATTGTGCTTGATATTTTGTGGTATCATTCTATGATATTCACAAATAATTATAAACATGCTCCTCGTAATCAACGTGTTGGTGATTTGATCGAAGATTTGCAGCAACAGTATGCTTCCTATATGAAACAATATCACTCCAATGCATTTCGGATGGCAAAGCGATTTAAATCCATGACGAATCAAGTCAGTGAAGATGGATTTATTGTATTGGAACCGAAATCAACTGGGCGTACTGAATATGTAGATAAGAATGGTGAAGTTTACACATAACAATTTCATCTATATATTATATAAGTGAAGTATATGAAGGAGTGTCTATCTACTAATATGAAATTATACCAAAACAACAATAACAAACTCCCGCTTATCTTCAGAAAAATCTATTATCAACAAAAGGAGTAAACTATGTAATGAGTAACAACATTGGCAAAGGAAAAGATATGACCGGTATCAAAGTCGGTCGACTTACGGTTGATCATATGGATCATCGTGAAATGAATAGTAGTGGTAGATGGGAAATCTACTGGTACTGTAACTGTGAGTGTGGAAATCATAAGGTTGTGAGTACCAGTACATTAACCAGTGCAATCAAGAATAATCGTATGATTAGCTGTGGTTGCTATCGTTCTGAACGTGCTGGTAACTTACAGAAGACACATGGATTAAGACGTACAAGATTAAGCAAAATTCATAGGAATATTTGTGATCGGTGTTTTAATCCAAATAATAAGAGATATCCAGATTGGGGAGGAAGAGGTATTAGGGTTTGTGATGAATGGTATACACCAGGTGTACCAGGAAATCCAGGGCTAGTAAACTTCTATAATTGGGCCACTAAAGAAGCTGGCTATGTAGATCCTGCACCAAATACTCCTCAAAGTACTTGGCCTACTCTTGATCGTATCGATAATGATAAAGGATACAGTCCTGATAATTGTCGATTTGTATCATACAAAGATCAAGCTATGAATCGTCGAAATACCAAAAGAATCTATGATGGGTCAAGATGGTGGGTTCATGCAGAGCTTGAAGATCATGCTGGATGGGCACGAGCAACTATTAACTCAAGAATAAAACATGGATGGTCTGATAGTGCAATAGTTTATGCAGCTCAACACCCAGAGCTCAAACTATATAAATTGCACCCGGATGTTGCACGTAAACGTTGTGTTCCAAAGGATACGTATGTGGATAAAGATGGTTTTATTCATCTGATTCCAATCATACATATTCCTGAAGAATAATGGATATCAAGGGAGGGATCTCTTATGGTCCCTCCCAATATCTAAAAGGAGGAATGATATATGGCAAAGCATATGTCAGTAAAAGAACGGCAAGTTTTAAAGCGCTACGATGAATTGACTTACCCGACTGATAGACTATCTGCTGCAGCATTGATGACACAGGAGTCTCACGTTAACTCATCTAGACAGATAATGGTAGCACACCAACTGGCTGACCTTGTTAATATTAAAGACGCCGAGGCACCTCTTGTACCTACTGGGTTTGAGAATGTATTGGCATCTTATTCCAGTATGAATCATAAGTCGGATGGTAACTACAAAATCGTAGCAAAGTTTATCAAGAATAAATATAACTACGTTTTAGTAGGATATGATGAGGAGAAGCATCATTACCATGCGTGGAAGCGAAATGAAGTAGAGGAACATTCTGAAGGATTCTGTACCAAATATAATAACTCTCTGATGGATGCTTTGGAGATTGGAGATGAAGTTCCTGAAGGTGAATATATTATCAAATCTGCAAGTTTTGATAAGAATATGAACTATTGTTTTGGTAAGAATCTGAATGTGGTGTATATGGTCAGTGCACAGGATCTGGAAGATGGTATTATTGTGATGAATGGTGCGGATAATAAGATGGATGCTTATCGTGCCACCACACAGGTAGTAGCATTGAATCCGGATAATGAGGTACTGATCAACTGGTATGGGGATGATGATCATTATCAGGGTATTCCCAGAGTAGGAGAGAAAACAAAGAAAGGTATCTTAGCAGTGGTGCGGAGAGTTGATAACAGCAAAGCTCCGTATGCGCTGAAGAGTAAACGCTTAAAGAATATTGAGCGTGGTGATGTTCGTCGGTATGGTGCTGGACGTGTGATCGATATTGATATCCTGTATAACAAAGAGTTAAAGGATATTAATGAGTCCGGTGCGAATAAGATGCTGAAAGAGATGTTTGTTCAACAGCAGAAGTACTATAAAGACCTGTATAAGTATATGATCGATATCGTTGATCATGCATATGAAGGTGGATATACGTATAGTGATGAGTTTACAATTATCTGTGAAGAAGCACATCAGTTTGTGGACTCCTCTGTATGTTTCTCTGACAGCAATGAGAACATCTATGGTAACATGCAAATCATTGTACGTCTGATGGATGAGGAGAAGCTGAGTGTTGGCTCTAAGCTCGTTGGACGGTATGGTGATAAGGGTGTTATCAGTGCGATCTATCCTCCTGAGAAGAGTTGGCGTATGGAGGATGGTACACCGATTGATCTGGTAGTGGCAACATTGGGTATCGTTGGACGTTTGAATCAGGCACAGTTGAATGAACACTCTATCAATGAGTTAAGTCATACAGCTGTGAATATGATGAAGCTGACCGATAATGTTGATCATAAAGGTAGGATTGTATATCGGCTGATGAAGTATCTGAATTCCGATGAGGCTGATTCGTTTAAATCTTATTTCAAATCGTTGAGTGATGATAAGAAGGCCAAGATTTGTAAACAGATTGAACGTGAAGGAATCTTCATTGTCCAGGATCCGATTGATAACGCTGACATGTTCCAGATTGGAGAAGCCTATAAGGAATTCCCTGCAAACTATCAGCATATCATCTTCCCAGATGGAAGAAAGTCTATGCGTCGGGTATTGTGTGCTAAGAGATTTTATATGAGACTGAAGCAGGATCCGACTGATAAGTATTCGGCAAGATCCAGAGGTCCTGTAAATCCATTGACAACGTTACCTGCAAAATCCAATCTGAAGAAGAAAGGATTTGAACCTTTCTCTGATGTTCCTGTTCGTATCGGTGAGTATGAGATCGAGGTATTACTGGCAATGGTGAATCATCCTGCTGGTATTGCTGCCTTTATGACTGAAAACTCTACTTCATGGGAAGCAAAGATGCGAATGGCTGAAAGAGACTATCTGATGGATCCGGATGAAGAAGCTGAAATGCCTTCTATGGAAGAATTGGATATCGGTGGTAAAAAGAACATGGAAGCCATCTCTGCATATAACAACGTACTGGGTGCTAAGATTGAGATGGATATCGAAGAAGCGCCTGAAGGAGAATACTTTACGGACTGATCATAGATACAGGAGAACCTTGGAGTAATATCCAGGGTTCTCCTTTTATGATTATTCTATGACCCTCTTTCACACGAAGGAATTTGAGATATATACTATATACGTGATAGAAAGGAGGTATATAATGATTAAACCTATAACATTTGGTCCATCGGAATATAATCAGGATGGATTTATCGTACTAAAAAGAAGAGAAAGTCCTTTACTGAAAGGCACACATCTGTTAGCTATGACAGATGGTAAGTATTATGAGTATATCATGGGTCCTTGTACCAAGGTGCTTAACCATTACCGCGATAAAGTTCGGGATGGTAAGTATCCAAAGGTAGACAAGGTCGATGGTATACTCATACGGGAGCTTGTGGATATCTTTTTATCCATTTCGCCTCGACTTTGCCCAGATGAGATCTATGATAACATCCGTAAGTTGATTATCATTGGCAAAAGTTATTATGAATATTCTGATCGTGAGTTCATTGATAATATTGCCTATGATGGGCTCCTTGCAAAATATCTGAAAAGCGGGCGAATTGAACCAACTGGTATTATACCAAAAGGTTCTAAGTTCTTACAGAAGATAAAGATCACATATAACAAACTTCATAATAATATGGATAAGGCATATGCGATCAAATTATCTGATCCTATTCCTGAAGGAGTTAAGGAGACAGATACAGTAGAGGGATTTCTGATTCGGACTTTTAGTACGTTGGGTTTATCATCTGAATCTACACTGGATCTGATGATTGCACCAAAGATTGATGGGGTATCGATCAATGGTACAATTAACGGAAAACGATTGGTACGAGTACAAACTCGAGGAGATACAGAAGAGTCAGTATCTGTTCTTGGTTTGGATGGTATCAAGATTGGTCAAGAGAAAGCAAAGATCGACTTTGGTATCCAATATGAAGCTTTCGTAACGGAACCGAACCGAATCAAAGCATCTGAGTATTTGGGTCTTGATCGACCATATGTAAGTTGTCGTCATGCAGCTGCTGGTATTACACATCGGCTATCTACTATGGAAGATCCGGAACTGATCAGTTATCTGAGTTTCTATCCAATAGAAACAGATGGTTTGGATATGCCATATAAAGATCGTATGAAGTATATCCAGATCTTTGGACGAGTACCAGATGATATGATCAAGAGACAAATCATTCATGGGAATCTGAAATCTCTGTTGAAACAAATCACAGAGAAGATGGAAGAGTTCTCCAAGAAACGTGAGTATATTTCCTATGCAATCGATGGAATGGTAATCACAGTCTTGGATGATGACTATCAGGATAGCTTAGGTCGAGAAGGTAGGACCAATAAATATCAACTCGGTCTTAAGTTTGATCCAGCTACCGCTATTGCCACAGTTCGTGGAATTACCCTCGATAGCGGTAAAAAGGGATATCGCACAATTCAGGTCGAAATGGAACATCCCGTATTCTTGGATGGAGTACGATATGATCACGTTCCGATCCTTAGTGCGAATCTCTACAAAGACCTTCCTTTACGAATTGGTTCACAGGTATCTGTGCACCGAGTTGGTGATGTCATCCCTGCAATAAGCCTCGTTAAGGAAGGTTCGGGTTCCAGGCTGCCTCTTCCAACCATTTGCCCGACATGTGGTAGGGAGCTGCAGATTCGGAATAAGAAACTATTCTGTGATAACCCAGAATGTCGAGATAATATCGCTGGTATCTTTACACACTTCTTCGAAGAGATGGGTCTTGTTGGATATAGTGATGCCTTCTCTGAACTTCTGGTAGATAAGTGCAAATGTAAATGTCTTGCAGATGTACTATATCTTACAAAGGATAGTTTCGATCGATTTGGGTGCCAAACTGCCGCTACAGCAAAGTTCCCAGATCTACTCCGCAAAGGAATCAGTGAGCATACAGATTATGAGATCCTTGGTGCTATGGGTCTCCCTGGTGTGGGAGTTCAAAAAGCCAAGATACTTCTCCAGAAGTGTGATCTTCGTAAATTTGTAGAACCTGATTCCTGGGATCTCTATGATCATAATCTATATGAAGCATGCGCAGCAGCTGTAGGTCGAGATCAGGCACCTTGGTTGCGACATGCTATCTATGGTGAAGGATTTAAGAGATCCTGGATCCTCTTGAATAAGATGATTACAAAAGTGACAACTAGTTGGGAAAAGAAACCTCGTGTTGGGTACACCGGTGGCAAACTAACAGATGAAACTTTGGCGATCATCAAGAAGAGAGGATTCGAAGTTACTGAAGGAAAATCGTTCAATATCTTAATTACATCTAGTATGGATAGAACTTCATCTAAAATGGATGTAGCTAAGAAAAAGAATCTCCCCATTTTCCTTGAGTCTGATTTCATTCATCAGTACAAATGAGTCTCGTTTTAAAATGAAAAGTCAGTAACAATAAAATAAGGTTACGCCATTTGGCGAGTTTGTTGCGTTTACTAGGCCCCGCTGATGGCCATGTCCCTTGGGAGAGGGGACATGGTTCCAGCGTGTAGCTGGATGTGGGCCAAGTGATGAACCCGTTGGGTGGTATGGAAGGTGATCTCAGTTGAATGGAGCTTTTGAGAAGAGCCTATGCCTATAAGTAGTTGGGTATTACGGGTAGCGCTGTAGTACTGATGGCGAAAGAGGTAGGTTAGGTGCGAAACTGATGCCAAACTTCGTGGGTTGGTTCAGTGGAAAGACGCTTAGGGCGAGCCAGGAGATTGAGATTACTGGATTTTGAATTCTCGATAGAGAATCAATTTTGAGATATGAAATGATAATGGTGGGGATGCAGAGGAGCATCTCCATATTACTTTTCTAACATCTCAAAAACAAAACTATACCAGTGTATAACATCTAGGGTAAGATGTGTACAAAATATGAACAGTAAAAATTTTAAGGAGGATTTTAAAATGGAAATTTCTATCAAGGCTTTCGTGGCGCAGGAGCACAACAACTTCGAGAACTTCACTCCCCCTCTGGCTGCTCGTTTTGAGGAGGGCATTACCCGTTCTATCGCAGAGGTTATGCGTCGTCAGCTGAAGCGCAATGGTTCTGCCGAGCTGGCTCTGCCTTGGGGTATCTTCCGCGCAGAGTTTGTGACTAAGGGTGAGGCTGGCAATGTCACTCCTACTTGGGAGCCCTCTAAGGCATTCCTGAAGTGCCTGAACACTCCCAATATGGATCCTGCTGAGCGTTCCGAGACGATCAATCAGGATAGCTTCGATGAGGAGTACATGAAGCTGTTTAAGGATTGGGTTGGCTATGGTATGTTTGATCCTGAGGCTCCTGAGAATAAGGCGAAGGCTGATCAGAATAAGGGTGTCAAGCTGACTGATAATGAGGCTGAGTATTTCCTGAACGAGTATGCTCTGGTTCTGATCGGTATTGGCCGCGAGAAGCAGATGGATGGTAAGATCTTCTCTCTGGAGATCAACAACGGCTTCCCTCATGGTAAGTATAACTTTGAGTATGACGATGATGATATCAAAGTTACCTTCACTCCGGACAAGGTCTTCAAGCAGATCCTGAAGGATGATGATGCTGCAGCCACTGCTGCGGAGGCTGACTAGTAGGGCTTTACACCGATAAGTATTGAGGAAGGTAAGCGTCGTAAAGTAACAAAAGTTGTTTAATAAATAGCTTAACGAAGTTATAAGGATGCGAGCCGTAAACCCACCGGGTCTTGACTTGGTTATAATACCAGGTTGGGATCCGGTGGGATCCCTTCTATGTAAACTATTTTTGAGTATATACTATATACTTGAAATGAAAGAAAGGAGGATATCAATATGACTAAATTGGATTTTGTTTTCAATCCTTTTAGTATTGGAAATGAATTCGGTACTCGGAGACGTATCAGATTCGATGTTGCAACGGGACCTGATATGACGAGTATTGGATTTTTAGATCGAAATTACAATTATACGGTGATCGATTTTATCCCTGATGGAAATCCCCGTAAGGTTAAAACCGAAGATACTAAGATCAAGTTTATTCTGGCTAATGACATCGATAAATTCAAAATTCGGCACATTGTAACAGATGATGAGTATCTGGTCTGGAATGAGATTGAAAAAGCATTGTCGGTAAGTGATGTTGCGTCAATCCATGATATAGATGGGTTTACGAAGCTAATTCCGATCAATAACTATAATCCAGGTAAATTTAATAGATATCATGATCGCATGAATATCTGTGATACAGAAGCATCTGTTTCTATTTATCACAATATAGCCCAATCAGTAAGTTCCAGTGATTTTGCAGATGCAATCGCACTTCAATGTCAGATTTTAACAGATCGTGTTACAGTGATGCATCATGCTGAACGTAGACCGTTTGGAAGGAATATATCTACTGAATTAGTTCCATTGATGGTAGATGTGTATGAAATATTCCAAAAGAGTCATCCACTTATCAATAGTATTGCTAACACGTATGATTATGTATTGATTTTGGTAAATCCCAGTTATGAACAATCGGATTTTGAATTCTGAGCAAAGGAGGAAACTCCATGAAAGAGTTTCTTGCAGAATATTGTGAGAAAAATCGAAAGAAAATCAACCCCGGATTGTTCGAGCGAAGTTTCGATAAGCCTTTGGTTGATTATTTTATCGATACTTTTAAGAATCTTGAGGTTCTTCCTGGGGTAACCTTTGACTCGTATGAATATATCACTGATCAAACAAAGATTCACACAAGTATCAATAAAAAGAATAAGCGCGACCCGAAGATTAAAAACAACAAAAGGCTGGAGCGGCTTGTCAGTTCTGGTGAATCGATTTATGATTTGTTGATTCTGCACTTTACATTGAATGTAAAAGGTCAAACGAATCATATAACCCGTCGTATTAAGATTCCTAAATTGATAGATGGTAGATGGTTTATCCGTGGCGGTAAAAAGGTTCTTCCTTTGATCCAGGTTGTTGATAACTCTACTTTCGTTAAGGCAGGAAAGAAGAAGCAGGAGAATATTCTAAACTTCAAGACGACATTATATCCCATTAAGCTCTTTACGAAACCGTTGAAGGTCAAGTTTGTCGATGATGATGAGCAGTATCATATTCCTATCTTCCAATTGGATCTGTTTACCAAGGTGACCAATCCGTTACTGTATTTCCTGGCACGGTATGGGTTGGAAAGTACTTTGGAACTATTCTGCTTGGATAAAGTTATGGCTGTTGTTCCGGAAGTGATTGATCCGGATAACTATCTATATCTGAAAGTGAACAACAAGTTGTATCTTGAAGTTCATGAAAAAGCAATGCGGCTGCATGACTTTGTAGGAAAGTTCATTGGTACGATCTTTGAATGTATGTATTCTGATAAGAATAAGATCACAATCAAGGATGCATATAATCGAGATTATTGGCTGGAGCGGTTATCAGAAGTATTCTCAAAGAAACGTTCTGTAGATAAGGGTGAGCGGGTATTAATCTCCTTTAAGAAGATTATGGATCCGTATACCAAGAAGCGCCTTTGTCTGAAGAAGTATCAGAAGAAGAATACGTTTACAATCATGCGGTGGATGTTGACCAACTATGAAGAGCTTCTGAAGAAGGATTCCAATGATCTGCGGACGAAACGTTTAAGAGCCAATGAGACCCAGGCATTCTTCCTGGATACGTATATTACCAAGAATGTGAATAGTCTGTTGAATACGGACAATCCTTCTATGGAACGGTATATGCGGCTCTTTAACTCGATCTCTGAAGATATTGTCTTCCGGTCTTCGCATTCTGTAGCTGGTAAATCCAGTCAGTCATCGATGTTCCGTTTTGAGCGGTATAATGATTTTGATGCAATCGAACTCTCTCGTTATACGTTGAAGGGTCCGACTGGATTGAATGGTGGTAAGAAGAAGACATCTATGCGGTATCGTGATATCTATCCTTCTCATTTAGGTAGATATGATCCGAATGTGTGTTCTTCTTCCGATCCTGGATTGACTGGATATCTGTGCGCTAATGTGCAGTTTGATAACAACGGGTATTTTGATGCAGATAAATCTGAACCGAATGTATATGATAAGATGATCCTGGGTGCAGTTGATAAGATTGCAGAGGATAATTATGTACAGTCTCGTAAGGATATTGTTGAGACAGAATGTTCTCGTGGGGATGATGGATTTATCCAGCTTCGTAAGAAGTTAACTTCTCAGGAGCTTCAGGCTGAGTTCAATAAATATCCATGGCAGTATGGTTTATATGCTATGGATGATGGTCTGCATCTGATACCTAAGCAAGTTGGTACACAGAGAGATCCAAAGGGTTTTATGATCTTGAAACCCCGTACACCCGAACAGCGTAAAGATGTGGAAGAGCTTCCGCGTGATGAAGATGGATTTATTATCCTTCGCAGGACTGTTATTAAACCTCCTGCTACTAAGAAAAAGAAGGATAAGTAATTGTGAAGAAGAATTGACCCGGGTAACTCCCGGGTCTTTTCTTTTTTTTTTCTTCCGATAAGCAAATATATTTGGAATATATACTATATATAGAATAATGTAGAGGAGGATAGTTTTAAATTTATATTATTTTGATGTGTTGATTAGAAGTATTTAATGACTTTTACTATAAATAAACTTGGTTAAAGTTTAAGTGAGAGGAGCTGTGATAAAAATTATTTTGTAAATTTTTAAAACCTCGTATGCGGAGCACATACGAGAGGATTTTTGTATATTAAAAATAATTGATGATATAAAACCAAAGGGGCGATTCACCCCTTTGAGAATGAGAATTTGAAAATTTATAAACTTTACATGATCTAATCATGATAGGTTTAATTGCATTAAAAATTTATTTATCGTATACTTTTAAAAAGTATACGATAATAGGAGATACAAAAATGAAAAATAATTTACTTACTGAGCCTATATTACTACATACAATTCATGTAAATGATAAGAAAGTAAGATGGTGCTATATTAATAATGGAGTTTATATTAGATTTCAAGATTTAGTTGATCTTAATATATTCCCTACTTTTAGAACTTTCCCTAATGGTAAAAAGCATAATTTTACTCATCCTGTTTATTATATGATACATCGGAATAAGAATTTACATACTAGTAAATATCGGTATATACATATTGATGATATTAAAAAATTATTAGATGGGCGTGCTAATAATTATCTTTGGAAGTTTATCAACACTTAGGAGAATGTTCAATGAAGATATATACATATTCACAGCTTAAGAAATTTAAATATGTTAAAAATTCAGGGTTTGTATATTGTATTGATTATCATAATGGTTTAGTAAAAATAGGATGCACTACTAAGCCATATAAACGATATACGATGTTATCTAATAATGCTGCAAATTATGGAAATTATCCATTAGGAAAAATTTGGTTATCCGAAAGGTGTTCAAACTATCGGCAATTAGAAAAATATCTGCACAAAACTTTTGCTGATAGAAGAGTTCCAAATACTGAATTGTTTAAACTCAATTTTGATGAGTTTAATAAACATATTTCATCTTTAGGTATATCTTATGATAAAGATTTTAGCACTAGTTATACTACAACTGAAAATACAGATATTGCATTAGGTGTAAGTGTAATTATTGCTTTTGAAAAATATCATAATAAACTACATAAAATATCTGAAGAGGTTCAGAGAATATATAACAAGATTAAGTAATTTCTTAGATCATATATAGATTTGAGAAATTTTATCACATAATATGAAAAGATAAATTAAAATCTCAGGGAGATGAAACTCTTCCTTGAGAATTTGAAAATTCACAAACGTAGTTAGCCAATGACTTACTAGGTTTAATAATTAGGAGGAATTAAAAATGTTAACTGTTAGTAATACTGCATTCAAAAACTTTCATCATAAAGATCTCAATTGTGACATCCGTGCTGTATATATTAATGATGAACCATGGTTTGTTGGCATAGAGGTTGCTAACATATTACAATATAGACATCCAAAAGTTGCAATTTCTGAACAAGTTGAAACTAGTAATAAAATGATGGTAATGACAAATGTGCCAGGATCTAATTATGTGCATAGACTTACCTTAATTTCCTTTGATGGGGTGACCGATCTCACTATGAATTCTCGTATGCCCAAGGCAAAAGAGATCCGTAACTGGTTACGGTATGAGGTCTATCCTTCCATCTACAGAACTGGTGTCTATGAGAAAAGCGAATTAGATTCAGAAAAAGTCAAAGAGAATCCTGAAGCTTTTGTTGACACTGTTATTCAGCGAGCAGTTGCTGACAAAGAGTATATCAAATCTCTCGAAAAGAAGATCAACAAATTAAACCGAGATGCAGTAATCTCTCAGTTTGTTGCTGATCCTACAAGAGAATATACTCTTGATACTGCTGCAAAGATGTTCTCCTCTGCTGGATATAATATGGGTCAATATAAACTCATAGAATTCCTTAGGGATACTGGCTATTTACTTAAGAGTCCCAGAAAGAAGAATATACCTTCTCAACAAGCTATCAATAAAGGATATATGACTATGCGGACTACAATCGATGAGTTTACTCAGAGAACAGTTCGTGTAGAGAAATATATCACAGGTAAAGGTTTACAAAAGATCGCTCGGGATTATGATACATATGCCGATCGAATCAATATGAAACCTGATCCTGATGGTCAGTACAGAGATGAGGAAGGATTCATTCTTCTTAAGCCAACCTCTACCGGCATGAATAGTATCTACCGGATGGAGAAGAAAAAGAAGTAAGAGATACAGGCCTGGAGTAAAATCCAGACCTTCTCTTTTTTAAAAGTGAATAATACATTAACAAATCTAATAAAATACATATGGAGGAAGCAATATGAAATTCACACTCAAGATCACTCCCATTGGAATGACACTATTCAATGTACTTGTAATCACACAAGTTGTTTTTGCAATTTTGGCTATCACAAAAGCAATTACCTGGAAGTTGATCTTTATATTGCTTCCTACTATTATACTTGTTCTCTGGGCAATTTTCTTATTGGTTTGTTTCACGATTATGTATTTTAAACTAACAGAAGAACAGAGAACATTTGATAAACTGATACGAAACTGTGATAAAGTTACGAGTAGAAACTATGGTCCTCGTATCACTCCCGAAATCCTGGCATATCAGGCAAGTCAAATTACTGATGAGGAGGATGTATTCAATGAGCTTCAATGAATATGAGATCTATCATAAAGGTGTATTCACCTGGTTAATCCAGAGCAAAGTAGCATTTAATACTGCTATTTTGTTTATCTTCTGTAAGTTGCTCGATGTACTGTTGTTAAGTTGGTGGTGGTTACTTCTGCCTATTGGATGGTTTCTCCTCAGCTTTGCTGGAATGAATCACTACTATAATAAGTCACCGGAATTTAACATTCGGTACAAAGATGATTCTCCCACGATAGACATTATCTATCCAGGTACTGGAGAAATTACAAAAGAGTGAACATTTATATATTGTAGATCGAGCAACTACTACATTATGTAAATGAAAGGAAATCCTATGGTTGAAATAATATATTCAGTATTGATACTTGGTATTATCATGCTGTTATATCATTACAACGAGGATAAATGGTAAGCATAAAAAATCCCCGGGGTAATTCCCGGGGATTTCTTTTTTTTTTTTTTATACAACTTGGAAGAACCGAGGACCAATACGATCATAGAAGGACTTAGTTCTCAGTTCACGAATATAATCTTCTCGATCAGATTCGGCAGAGGACCAATCAAACTTCAGATCTAAGTTACCAGAAGGAGTCACAATATTCTCCATATACCGTAACCAATTCCAAAGATAGATTCGAATATCAAATACAGCAAGTTTAATAAAGATCTCTCTGTATTCTTCTGGAATAGAAGTCAGATTTGGATACTGCGTTTTTACAGTAACTTCCACATCAGATTCATATGCATAGTTTTTCAGATACAGAATATTACCACCACGGTATTCATGATACTTCTTCCAAGGCATAGCAAAGTCTGTCAGTGTTCTGTTATAGGTATATTCACTACCCATTAATACAGCATCTAATGTCAAGTTATTTCGAGAAGCAATAACGGAGGAATAATACGAGGTAGAATTTGGATCATATGGATCTACTTTACCATCTCCATTATATTGTACTTTTTCTACACCAAGAATAGGAAGATGAAATTTTTCCAGTACGGGATCATCCATATAAAATTCTACACCATATGTACCAACTTCATCAGGAACAACATTCATTGGATTAGAAATATCCAATTTGAATTTATATAATGCAGGAATATACTGACTAAAAGTAATCAGTGTTTTACTTTCTACTAAACGAACAAGTTCTTGATATGTATTTTCAAGACCAAGTACATCAAGTCCGAGAGTACGCTCGAAAACTTCTTTATAGAAGTTATTTACATCCATATGATAAACCTCCTTTTAAATCAGAGAATATGTCTATTATAGTGATGTTTCGATAATCCGATTATAGTGAGGTATTCAAGTATATACTATAATAATGATACAAACGCAATGATTATCAGTTTCATATAAGACGTTTGTATACATAAAGGGGAGTTCCACCCAAGAATAAAACGGAACATTGGAAAGGATAAACATATGATGACAACAGCGAACGTGAAAGGAGCACGTCCCATCAACGAGCAGAATCTGGATTGGTTATCCAACTTTGCTCACCTTTGTCACAGCCAGGCGATCCTGGCACAAGAACCCATCTATGTCAGATATGATTCTGATATGGAATACGTCATGAACAAATACGGCCACCAGATCAAGGCGACTCGTATTGGTTAATATTTAAGGAGGAAATCATTATGTTTGCACAGTTTATTACCCTGACCACCAATGCCGATGATAAGACTTGGGTGGTCGCTATTCCGGTCAACAATATCGCGCTCATGGAAGAGCGCACTAATCATACCATCATCACTTTGGTGAATGGTGGCAAGGTTGTTGTCAACGAGATGATTGAAGAAATTCTTTCTAAGATCGAGGAAGATGACGACGACGATGATGACTGGAATGATGAGGAAGAAGAGTAAAGAAAGATGGACCCCGGGAAATCCCGGGGTCTTTTCTTTTTTATTTGAAGAGGTTATAATAAGATGCATTGACAAGCTTCTGTAGAGGCATAATCAATGTCTCCATAGAACCGTCTTCATTCATTCTGCTGATCTTAACGGCATTCTCTTCAATGACCATAGAATCAGCATTGAGACCCAAGGCCTCACATACAGTGCAGATCTGAGCACGAGTAGCAGATTCATCCAGTAAGAACTGTTTCAGAGCTTCACTGTGTTCAGGATTGATCATGATTACAGATTCACTCATAGTATTCTTAGTGGGCGTGGTAATCGGGAACTCATTCATAACTTCAGATCCCTTAACTTGATATGCAACCTTGTGTGAGGGACGAATCACACAGTCGAAAGTAATAGGAGTATATCCGGGAAGAACATTACCATTCTTATCAGTACCACCAATAGCACGAGAGGAGGCCATAGCTGGATATTTGGTTAAAATACGATCACGAACCATATCACCATAACCACCAGCAAGAGTGGTACATTCACCCATCAGCAGATTACCCTCCTGCCAATACTTATTGATAGTCCAGCAGGCATTGGGAGGGAAGATCGTCATCTGACGAGCAAGCTCATTCATACCCTTATCAATCAAAGGATGACCATACTCACCAGTCCAAGTACCCATTTTCAAATCATGCTGAATCAACGGATTGGAATTTAAAGCATTCATAACGATCTTATCAGAATAGTTACGACCATTCCAGTTACGAACACCAAAATCCTGTAAAACTTGTTTAAAGGTTACAGTGAATAATCTGCAACCATTAGGAGAATCAATAGCGGATTCAGAAATGATTTCCCGATGCTTCATAGCGACATCGGGATCTACCAGAGTCTGATTCAAAATATAATAATCAGGTCTAATTGCCATATATTATCACTCCTTTATAAGAGTTTAAGAGATAGATTCATTATACTAATGTTGTCAATAATCCGATTATACTGAAGTTTCAGAATATATATTATATAAGTGATAAGCAATATAAATAAGACTTATCAAATCAATATTTGCTAGGTTGGTAGCAAACTAAAACCAGCCAGAAAGGAATTTATTATGAACGAAGTAATTAAAGCAATGTATGAAAGTTCTCTAAATGCTGCTAAGAGACTAAATGCACAATATAAGAAAGAACTTACCGATGCTATCCATGGTACTGGTTTGTGCAAAGGTATCTCCAGTACCGAAAGAAACAATATCTGCATTTCACTCAGAAGTGCTATCATGAACACACAGACTGAGATCGATATGCTTACTGCTGACTTGGCAGTAATGTAAAGACAGGAGAACCGTAATGACTTACACTAACTTCATGGAGGAGCAGCGCAGAGAGTACGCTGATCTGTATAGCAGATATAGCATTATCAGGGATAATCTTCCTGCTCGGAAAGATTACCAAACAAAAGCCGATTATATCGGTGCATATTATACTGCTGCAGTGAATATGCTTAATGCATTTGGTTATACTGGGTTTATCAAGAGAATCAGTATGATCACTGAATTTACGCCGATTGACTACGCATATATGCGTTTATTCAATCAGATCAATAACATTCCCGAAATGAAGGAATATGTATTCTTTCCAGATAAGGGAGTGATGGCAGAAGCCGAAACCAAATGCAGGGTTGTCGGGTTTAAGCTCGCTACGAGCAAAATCCGGAATAAAACCGGTAATGTGTACTTCCGATATTCTGATACTACTCAGAAGAGAAGTATGTACATTGCACTTGGAGAATTTACTCCAATTGAAAATGAACCTACTGGATTGAGAATTGTTCCCAATTCTAAGAATTATAAGCTTAAGACTCGGGAGGAACTTCTTGAAGATCCTGAATACTTTGAGCTTCTGGAGGAAAGAAAATGAAAAACACAAAAACCTTAAGCATTCAGGTCACTAATACTGACCTGTTTAAGATTGCATATAAAACTGCAATCAATAATACCGCAGCTTGGTATTATACTACGGGAAGCCGTAGTACTGATTTCTATCAAAAGAAAATTTCTCCTGCTATGGAGAAACTAATCAATGGTGAGAAGTTCATCAGTAATGTGAATATCACTGAATTTCTTGCTGCACTTTACTATTTATCCACTGCAAGTGGTAAGTGCAGATATCTCACCGAAACTGAACGGATTTGGTACCAGATCCGTAACCACGATCGAGTTGTGGTTAACTGGAGAACTGGTGATGTGATTCATCAGTTCACGTATAGGATTATCTTTGAGAGGATGGATGATCCTTTCTTTGAGAATCTGAATATCTCGGACATTGCTGTTCCGAGTAAGGAGTTTATCAATGCTCTGATTGAGCGCTGCAGACTCCAGCTTCTGTCAGAAAGGAAACTGACGAACTAAGGAGGAGAATAAAATTATGAATATCATCAACAACGGAAACATTAAATGTATGTATCAGTACACTACATTCACTTGTCCTGTTTGTGGATGCAGCTTTGAATATGCAGACATCTTTGCAGATGACTTCATGAGTGAATGTAGTGTTCACTTCGATCACATTGATGCTAAATGTCCCTGCTGCAATACTCCCGTCCGTAACTATTTTAAGGATACTGAGGCATATCCTATCGCTCGTGTTATCTTTTACGATCAGCTGAAAAAGAAGCAGGAGGAGAATCTGGATACAATCACCAAAGCAAGAGAACAGTTCTTCTCCAACCACAAGGAAAGGATGACGCAGCTTCAGGAGGCTTTCGATAACCTGGCTGAATCCTACGAAGATCAGAAGGAGATCAATAAACGGATCGAAGAGAATCGGAAGGCATTGGAAGACCTTCTGAAATAACACTTACTTTATAGAGGCACAAAAGATAAGACCTCGGAAAGGAAACTATAATGACAAATAGCGAAAAACTTGAAAACGTCAACTTCGAGAAGGAGTTTAACTCTGAATGTGCTGAGAAGAAGCGCATTGCCAGAGGAGAGTTGGCGCGAAAGAAGGGTGGAGGTAAAACTTGTCGGCTCCCCTCTGATAACCTCACTAAGAAGCAGTGGGAAGAAAAATGTTCTGAGGTATACTCGGTAAACCTCAAGAAGATGATGTCTTGGGAAGACTATAGTCATCTTGATGACATTTTCAAGAGAAAGTATTTGACATATCTGATTATACTCGGTGGAGTAACTGATACCATTGCAGATATGTTCAATCTTTTAGATTCCAATATCACTGCACAGGAAATCCAGAATGAATGTGAACGTTTGGATGTATATCCAACTGTATGGGAGCAGAATTCTGAGGAAGGTAATGAAAACTTCCAAAAATGGATCTGTGATCAGCTCACAAATCCTGAAGCTGAAGAAAAGGAGAATGCTGTGAAACCCCGAGAAATTAAGCTGACTGATGAGCAGAAAGAACTGGCAACACCCGATAAGTTCTATGCTGCTCTCGTGCAATATGTGATTCTGAACAAGGATCACATTGTGCGAAACTATAATATGGTTCAGAGGGATACCACTATCATCCTGAATTATATTAAGTATAAATCTTCCAGGGATCTTCATACTGATTCTGCGAAGGTTCATCTGATCATAAACCGTTTCAAATTCGTTGAATGGTATTATGGTCAGCCTAGGAAGAGTAATCTCTTCCAGGAAGAACTCACCAAGAATGGCATTAAAACTGCCTATCTCGATGAGGAAAACTACACTCTTCGGATTAAGTTCTATCAGAAATACAAAGTGCCTGATGAATTCAAGAATCCGAAGATTGCGGTGTTGGCACTCGACATCGACAATATTCCGGAACCCTACCGCAAGGAGATCTACAATCTTCTGGTCTCTCGATATGGAGAAAAGTCCATGTCTGAGATCTTTGGCTATACCAAAGAAACTAAGGAAGAGCCTTCGAATATTCATGAGGATGAATGCACGCCTCAGGTAAAATTCCAGATGGCTCTCCTGGAGAGTTTCAAAGTGGGAGGTCTGACTGAGCTGAATGCAGTTCAGTTTGATGTTCATGGAACTGCCCACATCAAGGGCTCCAAAGAAGAGATCCTTGCTAAAATCGAGAGATACATCGATACTCTCGGTTTGACGGAACTCAAGATTGAGTTCTAACAAAAATAGCCCAGGGAGCATAAACTCCCTGGGTTCTCTTTTCAAAAAAAAAAAAACAAATCGATTTAGGAGGAATAAAAATGAATACAGTGTTTAAAACTATCGATACGGTTTACCGTATCCTCAATGCCTGCAAAGGTTTTACTGCAGGCTATAGCTCCAAATCCGTTTCTGACGGGTATTTCTACCTGGAGCATGAAGGTAAGGCATATGCCGTGAAAATGGTAGAGATGCCGATGAATAATGGAGAGGATAGCTTCTCCAAAGTAGATAAGGTTCAGTATTATATCTAAGAAGAACCTATCAAAAATCAATACAAAGGAGGAAATCTACTATGAGCATGTCTATTATGCGATTGGCAACGATGTTATCAGATGATGCTATTGATAGAAAATCGCGTCATAAACGTATGCCTTTGATTACGATCATCGATAACCTTGGGATGAACGTAGGTACATTCTATGAGATTCGTCCTGAAGATATGCATGATATGCTACTTCATAACTGTAATTTTAATGAACAGAACAGTGAGGTAATTGATATAATCCGTGATCCAAGTGATGAACGTTCTAACCTCATTGATCGGAATATTATCATTCGGTGTAAGTGGCCTGCAAATTCTAAGGTTCATAAGTGGTCGAATGATTCTAAGCATTCAACCAAGACGCGGCAGGATATGTTTCTCGAGCACTACCCTAAAAGCTTGATGGACGATGATGGTGTTATCATGACATGTCCAAGAAATATTGACAATATGTTTGTCTGCAATTGGAGATGTCCTGGTGGATGCACTGAATGCCGCCATGAATATTGGTTGCAGAAGACAAATAAGCTTAATTGATCAGATAAAGAACTTCAATATTACTAAATATATATTTAGGAGGAATCAAAAATGGCTACTAAGAAAACTAATGAGGAAAAGCTGGCTGCAAAGAGTGAGAAGCTGGGTAACTCCACCATGGGCGGTAAGTTCATGGTACCCAAGAACCCTCATTTCCTGGAAGATGAGGAGTTCATGATGAATCAGATGCGGATCCGTGTCTACTTCATCACGGACATCCTCGGCACCTGGAGCAATAACAAGCAACTGGTGAGTGATTTCATCAGCAACAGCTATGGAAAGAAGAAGGTCATTCGTACCGAAACTTCCATGGATGTTAAACAGGAGTTGGCCTTTGTTCCTGAGCCTGATGGTGCTCCCATTGAGGAGTTGAAGGCCATGACGGTCTTCCCTCGCAACCCGATCACTGGTGAACCCGTAATGATGGGATACCAAATGAAGGGTTTCTTTAAGGCTGCAGCCAAGGCCTGCCGCAACCGCAGTGACTCAAAATCTTCTATGATGACTGCATACCTGTCCAGGATCGACCAGGATGTCAACATCATCGATAAGTATGCAGAGATCGAATGGGGGCCGGACAATCGGTTTCATTCTTTGCAGCGCCCGCTTCGTGCAGAGACTGCACAGGGTCCCAGAGTTGCACTGGCAAACTCCGAACAGATCATGGCAGGAGCTCACTTTGATATCACTGTGAGCTTCCCGAATGACAAGTATCTGGATCTGCTGGTCGAGTGGCTGAATTACGGCTACTATGTCGGCCTTCTGCAGTGGAGAAATGCCGGATATGGTCGCTTTATGTACCAAATTCTGGATGAGAACGGCACTCCTGTTGCGGGTAACCTGAGCCCGAAGAAGCTGGAGATGCTTCAGAAGGAGTGGGAAGCCAACTATCAGTTTGCTCTGGAGAATGAAAGAAATGAGCACGCTGAGTACGTTGGCAATACCAATATCAGCTCTACTCGCTCCCGCGTTAAGTAACTTTACCAAATATCATCAAATATCAGAGTCGGCTGATATAAAATAATCCGATTAAAGTAATGGCACGGTGTCGTGGGGCATAGCCACGGTAAAGTTTAGCTCGGTGCAGTTGCGGAATGGTGAGGCTACATGAGGCGTTGGTAAGGTACAGTTTCCTTTTGTGCGGTGATGGTAAAGTACAGTCGGATAGGGTAGGGCTATGGTGTAGTTAGGCCAAGTCAAGTTATGTCAAGGTAAGGTGGAGTGAGCTAAGGTCTAGTCCAGTAATGGTATAGCTGTGATAGGTGCCGTTACGGTGTGGTTACATCTTGTGAAGTATCGGCAATGTATTGTACCATTCGGTTTTGTAATGGTATAGTAAAGATCTGTTACGGTACAGCTCCGTTTGGTCAGGTCGTGGTGTAGTGTCATGACGACTAGTAACGGTGCGGTAAAGCACGGTAAAGTTGCGTTGCGGCAAGGTAACGTACCGCGTGTCTCTGGTCTGGTAAAGGTACGGCGTGGTGCTATGAAGCTATGGTAGCGTATTGTCAGATCGTGTGACGGTACGGCCGAGTACTGACTTGTGCGGTATATGCATTACACAGTCTCGTCAAGGTAAAGTCAGCTTTGCTGTGATAAGCAACGGTAACCATATCACCATGGGAGGGGTTCTTCGGAGCCCCTCCCAATCCCACCATTATTTTCATTTTTCTTTTTTCTTATATTACTCAATTATAAGTTTGACAAAACTATAAAGAGTATCTAATAGGAGGTGAATAGCCTTGTTGAATAAGAATAATTATTTCTTGCAAGAGGCTGTTGCAAAGACTGTTGTATTTGATCCAGCACCTCTGGTTGCTGATTATAAGAAAGCCTTAAATGCCTGCGCCCTAACAAAGTTTAAATTAGAGGACGCATGTTTTCTTTTCTTTTCTGGATTCTTTATGAATCAAGTACAAGTTGAAGATATTAAAGTAGAAAACTTTATCCAGGTATATAATTTGCTTTGGAATGATGTTAAGTTTGTAAATAACTTAACTCTCTATATGGGTATTTATAAACCTGGTGTTTATGAAGGTATGTTTAAGACCATTATGAATATGGTGGATGCTGAATTGTTTGGTATGAAGGCCAATCGTCTTCAGTATATGACTAATGTGAAAGCATTTTTAGACAGTTTAATAGTTCGATTTAGTGCTATTAAATATAGTATTGAAGCACAGACATCTCAGGTAGATTCTACCAAATTCGTAATGACTGTACTATCTACTTTACAGAGTTATTATTTTTATATGAATACTCTGATTAAACGTGAGATTCAAGCTACCCATAATGCAGATGATATTGAGTATATCTATGAAGTCAGGTCTCTTCCTGAAGATGTTCAATCTATCATCGACGACATGATTCATGCAGAAGAGCAGATTAATGAGAAAGCACAAGAGTACTTAACTGAATCTGCAACTAATACTGATCTGCTTGATGAAGGCATTGTGAATAAAGCCGTTGAGAAAGCCAAAGAGGCAAACTATGCACGTAAGAAAGCTGAAACATGGTTTGAGCATAAGATTACTAAGAAGGTAAATGAGCTTCGTAATCAGCGTCGAAATCGTAAACATGCTGAGATGGTTGGTGAAGCTCTTCGTATTAACCATGAGATTAAACGTTTGCTTCGTTCTGGTCTTCTGTATATTATTCCTAATATCGGTCCTGCTGCAGCTGTTATCACATATATTGTCTCTATTGTTATCGATCGTGAGACGGATAAGAAAGATAGAGATATTCTGGTTGGACAGTTGAAGGATGAGTTAGAAATCATTGAAGAAAAGATTTCTATTGCTGAACGCAATGGTGATGACAAGGCAAAGATTGAATTGATTCGTCTTCGTCAGAAGATTCAGCGTGAATATAGACGTATTACGAAACTTCCCTATGAAGGTTCCAGAAGTCAAAATAGATTGGGGGTCGAGTGATCCATGTTGAATAACTATCAGTTAATGGCTCTGTTGGAAGCCACTAAAGATAAAGAGACTGGTATGGAAGATCCATTTGCCGATGATGCTTCTACTGATGTAACTGAACCTAAAGCAGAAGATACGAATACCCCGGAGGATAGTAATGATGAAGCTCCGAAGGATGATGACCAGAACACTGATGAATCCAGCAAGGACGACGAGAATAACCAGGAAGAAAAGAAAGATGATTCTGAGCAGAATAAAGATGATACCAATGATTCTGGCGATGATGATTTTAATATGGATCCTGATGGCGGTTCTGAAGATTCTGGAGATAATCCCGATGGATTACCAGATCCTGATGATGACGGAATGGATGATACTGATGGTGTTGAGCAAAACATTCACCTCAACATACTGGAACTCTCTAAGCTTGATAGATTAATGGCGAAACGTAAGATCTATAATGATTATAAAGATCTGAGAGCATCTATTACATCTGCTAAGAATCTGATTGATCAGAATGAAGCTGTAATTGATGCTGATGTACGTGACTACGTTGTTAATAAGCTGGATTATCTTCTTAGTGTTGTGACAGATCATCTTACGTATAAATTCTCCTTTACTAACTATGAAGAAAACCTGCAAGCATATCTGATCTTCACAAAACAATTGAATGATCTGTTGAATTTTACAAGAGATAATAAAGATGGATTTAAAGAGCCACCGACTAAATCAACTTCTTCTAAAAAGTCTTCTAAGAAACCTAAAGAAGAGGATGATGATAAGATCGATGTTGATAAATCTATTGAAGAGCAGGAAGATGAGAGTGAGGATACGGAGGAAGAACTTTCTGATGAAGATTTAGAACCAGATTTCTCCTAAACCCCCCATTTTTAAAAAAGAAATACCAACATCTTTATAATGAGGTTTTTGTTAGTAGGATGCGAGTAACTATTAACAAGTTCTCATAGCTACCTGGACGAGTAGCATATATAACATTCGTATTTCAAAACAAAAATTTTTATATTTGAAAGGAGGCACACAATATGTCCATGCTGTTTGGTGGCAAGTTTGATAAGAGCCACGACATTAGAGATATTGTTGCTAGTCTGCAGAGTGGCACCGATGCCATCTGCAATGAGAGTGTTAGCGGTACTCAGATGAGTGCCATGGAGATCAAGAATACTGCAGATATGATTGCTCGGACTATGAATGAGCATTATTCTAAGCTGTTCGGTAGCGAGCAGTTTGATACCATGCTGCAGGAGGATGCTGAGGCTGCTGCTCAGATGTTCATGAACAACATGACCGAGTGGAACACCGGTTCCATGAACGAGTCTGCTGTTATGCCCAGCCTGGTTACCCTGACCGCTTCTATTGCTACTACCATGCGTACTCCTTACGAGGCTGTCCTGCATCGTCTGTATGATACCCGTACGCTGGAGAAGCAGTTCGTTGAGATCGAAGAGGTTATCCCCACTGTCAAGGCTCCTGCTGATGAGCATGAGGAAGACCTGATCGATGCTCTGTCCCCCAATGCTAAGACCCCCTTCGTCGACAAGACTGAGATCGAGGTTGAGACCCTGACCAATGGTCTGGTTCCTGGTGCTGGTTGCCAGAATCTGGCTGTCTTTGGTGCTGGTACGAACCCCCTGTTCCGTGTGAACCGCGATGTCCGTATTGCCAAGATCGAGGCTACTGTTGATGGTGAGGTTATTGAGCAGAAGAACATCACCATGTCCAAGGGTGCTACTCCTTACTTCGATGGTAAGACTAATACTCTGGCTTGCTCCTTCGAGTGCAAGAAGGCTGATGGTACCGTTAAGACCGTGAACCTGGATGCTAAGTTCGATTTCGATCGCTCCGTTCTGGGTTATCTGCATGCCGATGCTGAGATCACCAAGGTGTACTTCTATGCTACCGTGTCTCACGCTGAGCATACTCACCCCATCTACACTGCTTTCAAGAACAACTTCCAGCAGTTCCTGGTCCCGACTCGTCCTCATATCGAGGTGAGCCTGCCTCAGGAAACCCGTACCGATATCAGCAACAGCATTCAGCACTTTGCTAACACTGATATCATTGCTGCCATGACCGAGAACATCACTGTGATCAGCTCTCGCATGGAGGATCAGCGTCTGAAGAAGGGTCTGGATGCCGGTCACAAGTTCGATGCTGAGTTCAGCTTCGAGGCTCCTGCCAACTTCGCTTATGGTAACCTGGAGTGGCTGAAGCGTGAATTCGTTCCCTTCCTGGATCAGTGCGCCATGAAGATGAAGAACGACTGGAACATCACTGATTGTCATTTCCGCGTGGGTGTTTCTCCCTACATCATGCGCATCCTGGATACCGACTATTCCATGGATAAGGCTCTGACTGAGGAGTCCAAGGGTTCTGGTGTGATCAACTACAGCATCGGCTGCAAGACCTCCACCGCTACCTTCTACTTCATCAGCTCTCAGTTCATGCCCGATGACAAGCTGCAGATCCTGCTGATTCCCAACAACTTCAAGAACAGCCAGGTCAAGACCTATAACTACTTCAAGTATAGCTCCTTCCTGACCGATCAGCTGCGCCGTGCGGATAACACCCGTATGCCCGCTATCGTGTACAGTGAGCGTAACCTGCCCGTCGTGTTCGAGCCGGTCAGCACTGTCTGCACGATCACTGAGCTGCCCATCATGAAGGACTCTGGCGCTCGCTTCATTAAGCGCGTCTAATTCCAACTGTTAAGTACTTCATCTCTCGTGCTTGACTTGGAAATAATCATTACCTAAACTCAAATCCCCACCCTCTTTTGGGTGGGGATTTTTCACGTATATATTATATTTATAGTATATCAGGAAACAAAAATACAAATGAACAAAAAAGGAGTATCATACATATGGGAATTCAGAGTAGAACCTTTCGTGTGAATCGTCAGGAAAAGACTTCTTTTAATGATGTGATTAAGAACATCAATACCCGCTGCAGCACATCCAAGAGTGCTGATGAACTGGATGCTAAGGAATTAGCTAAAAAGAAAGCAAAGGAGCATCATGATAAGATTATGAGTAGAGGCGTAAAGAACAGTATTGCATTCAAGAACCGCGACTATGATGAAAAGACACATCTGTACAGAGTAGCTAATTTCAGAAAAGAAAGCTATCCTATCTATAAGCGTACATTGGATGAACTGAAGAGAGCCGGTCATCCTTTGGGTTCTTCTTTACATATTGAAAAGACTGCACATATGCATGGCAAGCCTCTTCCTGGATATTATGCTCTTCTTGGTAGAGCTGAAGTTGGCGGAGGTATGCTTAATGTTGCTCCTTTCTGGAGAACGATGTTCTTGCTGAAAGAAAGGATTTCAGAGGGATTAATGCTTCCTCCCACTGAGGAAGAGAAACTTAATTCTAAATGGGAGTTTTAAATGAAACTCAGAAGATTTGAAGTAGGAAATATTTATTCAGTATTCGATGATGACAGAACTGAAGGTATTCTCTCATATCCTGCAGCTTTTATAGATATGGATAGGGATGAGTATATTTATCTGAAATGGATAGCTATCTTTGAGGATAAATTACCTGCGCCCTCTACTGATATATTCCTAGCTAATAAAGGAGAGACGATATCATTCTTTACAGAGTCGGGGTATAGAAAGTTCAGGTCACATTTACGCTGGATGAAATCATATATCGAAGATCAGACTGAATATACGTGGATCCGTAAAGAGTATGAAGCTCCAGCAGAAGATGTCTGTAAACCCATCTATAAGGATAGTTTACAGATGATTTTCAACTTAGACGATTGGAATAAATATATAATGGAGTGTAATAAAAATGATCAAATATCGTGATTTTACCTATGTTGGAGAGGTGACATTTGAGGCTATCAAATCTGTTATCATAAAAGATAACCAGTACGATAAGCTTGAGCTCCGGTATTCTTTCATGATTCATTTTGATGAGAGTGAAGATAATACTGATCCCAAGAATGCCGCCATTATTTCTTGGGTAGAACGTCACATCTGTAAACTCTTAAAATGTAAGAGTCGTCATGATGGTCCTAATGATATCATCTTTTATGATCTTATACTGGGTGATAGTATTATTTGGAATAGACTGGATACAATTCCTGGTCGGATCGAACTTGTTAAACTTGGTATCAACAACATAAATGTTATTACCAAGTTTAACAATCTCACAACAATGGAGTAATATCATGTGTAAGAGAAATAATGACGGTATGGTTTTACATGAAGTAATTAGTTTACTTTGTGTAGATCATGAAAACCGCAGACGTGCGCATAAAAGAATTCCTTTGGTTACACTGATTGATACAGCAGGGATGTATCTTGGTTATTACTGTGGACTTCGTCCATTTGATATGGCTGATATGATTGCACAGTATACCACTCTTAATGAGTGGAATGCTCCTGTCATTGATATTATCCGTGACCCGGAGGATTGTGAACATTATATCGAAGATCGGAATATTATCATTCGGTGTAAGTGGCCGATGAAATCTGATGTTCATAGATGGACTCGTAATGCGTAATCTGTGATAAAATAACAGGGGATTAACCTCCACTGTTATTTTTTTATATGTATAGTCAGAAAACATACATATAATGGAATACATGAAAGGAGAGTATACTCCCATGATTTTAAAAGATACGATTACTAAGCTCCTGTTGAAGATGGAGCCATTTATGACTAAGAAGGGTAATGACATTACGATTCGTCGTGAGGTTATTGAACTTATTAATCAGCTCTTTGATGAGAGCTCTCTCGATGCGATTTATATCAATCATACTGACAATTTCAATATTCCTGATGTAGTGGTTCTCCCTCTGTATCATAAGGATTTTGCTCAGTATCTGATGGATGGAGATTTGAGTAATATTTGTCCGTTTGGTTATACGGTAGAGATCCACGAGCGTTGTTTCCGTAACTACTCTGCTGAGGAATTAACGGCTCTGGTTATTCATGATATTCTGCAGAATGTTCAGTCCTGCACTGCTAAGGAACGTTTCCTGAGAGCATACAACAATGTCCTTTCTGAGATTGATAATGAGATCATTCTGGACCTGTTTAATGATATCTCTTTGAGTGAGATTTGTTTTATGGGTTTCCTGGATATTTGCTGCAGACCGTTTAAGGCACCTATCGAGGATTCTGACTTTATTGCTACTGATGAAGTTTTGAAGGGTATGGGTCTTGCTGATGCCTATGACTCCTATCTGGATAAGACTATCCCTATGACTTTAGATACAGTCGAGGATCGTATTGAGAAAGATACGAAGTACGATTATCGTACAATGAGAACGATTATCCGTGCATGTATGGATAAGACTGTTCGTAGATACTATACGATGATTCGTACTGGTATTCCTCTGGTTTCTCTTGAGAATGTATTTGCTGGAAAGGCTACGATCAGTTCTCTGGGATTTATCTCTCGTAAAAGAGATTTTAAGAGAAACTATGTTCCTCTGAATCCTAATGCCAATGCAGCCGTTATGACTGAGTCTTGGCTGAATCCTAAATCTGAAGTAGAAGTTCGGTATCAGATTGATAAGATTATTGCCGATATTCGATATGCTTCTTCTGAAGGCGATCGTGAGATTATTCTGATGAAGATTAAGAATATGACGATTAAGCTTATTAAGACGAAGGGTGATATCGAAAAGAAATTACTGAAGCTTCCCAATGAGAAAACATATCAGCACCAACTTGAGTTTGTGAATACAATGCTTGATATGCTTGAGACATATCGTGTCAAGGTTCGTGATATGGAAATCAAGGAGAAACGTTATGGTATCTTCTTGAACATGCCTGTTGGTTACGAAGGTTAAATAAAATATCTGATCCACACCTGGGATATTTTCCTGGGTGTGGATTTATTTTTATCGAAAGGATGTACGACTTTATGTCAGTGAAATTTATGAGTGGTGAAAAATCATCTAAATTTACAATTCCAGAAAATGAAATTGGTAATATTCGTGATACCGTGACTCAACTTAATAATAGTTATCAACAGAAAATTGAGAATATTAAAGTGCAGATGGATCTTGAAAGAGTTGTACGTGAAAATAATGATAATAAGAACTTTGCAGAAATACGGAGAATCAATTCTGAGATTACAGATATATATCACAGATCCGAACCTATATTTAATCTACTAGCTATTATTGTAACTAGTAGATTATTTATGTTCATCAACAAGTTTACTTGTTATGTAGGATATAAGCTTTTTGGTGAATCGGTTGTAGTATTAATTCCTCCAATAGGAGCTAAGAAAAATAAACTTAGAACTTTGAATAAAGAGTTTAAGAAGGAAGTTAAAGCTAAAAAGCTCAATATTGATAAATTGAAAGTTCGGTTTGAATACATGGATGAATGGTTATCTAAATGGGTATCAGATGAACTTTAATAAATCCGATTTTGTGACTATCCTCAAGTATATATTATAATAGTGATACAAAAGAAAAGTATCAAAATAAAACTATAAAAATTATACATAAGAGGAGAGAAAACAAAATGAAGAATACGAAGACGATCTATACCAAAGAAGACTGCTACAAGAGCTTTACCAAGGATGGTAAGGTTCGCTACTGGAACCCCAAGCTGATCAATTGCTTGGTTGGTATCATCCTGCTGGCTGGTGCAGTGCTGTCCTTCATTGCTGCAGCTGGCGAGAGCAACACCATCGGATTCCTGATGGTCGTGTTTGCTGTCATTATGTTCATCGTTCCCTGTGGTACCACTGTACCCAAGGAGCGTAAGAACAAGAAGTAAAAAAGAATAGGACCTTCGGGTCCTTTCTTTTTTGTAGTTAAGTTGACATTTCTATAATAGATACCCTATATCGAAAGGAGTGTCCATATGTCAATACATGTAGGTCCTCCCAATAAAAATTGGCAGGATGACTATGGTGATTTACATCGCCTGTATCCAATTATAGATGAACCAGATGATTCTACAATTTATTATGATAAGACTCCGCAAAGAACGGCACTAACAATGGCAAACATTGTTGGTGTATTCAATGATTGGATTCTTTCTTTTTTTCCAGAGAACTATTTTAAGTTTGTTCGTATTAGAACACAATCTGCATATTCAGATTTTAAATCTTTTATGAAGCAGATTTATAAGAAAGAAAAACCTTTCATGGTAATCGACCCAGAGTCAGTAGATAATGATGAAGAATCTATCTTCAACTGGAATATGCTTGGTCGATATAATATGTATGATCCAAAGAATGAAAATGTTGGAGCACAGTTAATCTATGCACTGGATGTAGCTGAATCAGAACGATTCAGATGGTGTTTCAGACGTAATCGATATAAGTTCAATATGAACATATTGATCATGGAACAGACTATGGATCGTCAGCTTAATACATATAATAAGATGCTGATGCATATTCGTCATAACTCTAAGTTTATGATCACCAGAACAATTCCAGTCTATCTCCCTGATAAACAGATTCAGCTGATTGCACAGATCCATGGATATGATTATCATACTGAAGAATTTTTAAAGTTCTTAAATTCTATTTCTCGTTATCCAATCACAAAAGTAGTAAATATGCGAAATCAGTTAGTCTTCCAAATGTTATTGGAAATGAATATCCGATTTGATGTTCCTAATCTACCTTCTAAGGATAGTCCAGAGACATCAAATGCAATTGAATGGGGCGCACGGATTACAGATGAATTTATTCTCAATGTAGATATGCCTTCTGAATTTATTCTAACTGTACCAGAGCAATACTATACTCCATTGAAAGAATATATTCCAGAAACTCCTGATGATATTTCTGTGATCTCTCCTGTTTATGCTGATATGGATTGGCCTCTTGAGATCAATGGATTTAAAGCTACAAATAAATTCGATGTAATGGTACATGAGGGTGATGATCCTTCTCTTGATTTCTCTCATATGCTATATAACTATGATACGAAATTCCAGAAAGAGTTGGATGACTTTATTCGACATGACGGTAAGCTATCAGATCTCATGATGGTCAAGGTATATCCAAATGGTTCAATGGAAGAAGCTGCATACACAGTAACCAATACTGGTATTTTAACATTGACCAATCCTATTTATGATAAGATCTATACTGTTTTACTCTATGTAAACCATGAAGTTATGAATCTGATTCGTGAAGGTAAAGCTACTGAGTATCTCGGTACAATTAAGAGGGATTATACAATGTCATAAAAGAAGTCCCCTCCCGGGTTTGGGAGGGGATAATTCTTTATAAATTGTTTTTACTTTTTGCCACCGAGCAGGGCATTCCAGGTATCCTTACCAACAACACCATCAGCAGACAGTTTCTTAGCAGCCTGGAACTTCTTAATACCATTAGCGGTATTAGGACCATAATCACCATCAGCCGTACCACAGTTGTAACCCTTAGCATTCAGCAGCTGCTGGACAGCCAGAGTAGCATCGTCACGAGAGCCAGAACGAACCATAGGCAGATTGACAGTCACATAAGTAGCAGAGGGTTTGGGATCAGGAGTAGGAGTCACAGGAGATATATAGGTAATACCAGCATAGTTGCAGATACCCTTGCAGATTGCCTCAGCAATCTTCTCCTTGTTGGCGATGATCCACTTAGCACCCTCAACAGCATCATGGAACTCGCACTCGCAATATACTGCAGGAGCGTCACTGTTCTTAATCTCATACAGTGCAGGATACGGTTTCATAGCATCGGACTTACCAGGAGACAGGGGAGCCAGAACGTTATACACACACTGGGCAGCCTTGAAACCCTTGGAAGCAGAGCTGTAATAGAAGACACGCGTACCCATTACAACACCGTTGTAAGCATTGGTATGAATAGGAACATGCAAGTCAGCACCAAAGTTCTTGGAATTGGCAACGCGGGTAGCCATATTCTGATTACGCTCAGATACCATAACCTGAATACCACAACGCTTCAGTGCAGTAGCACAGAATGCAGCGATCTGCTCACACTGAATAGCCTCGGAAGTATTGCCATATGCATACTTGTTTCCGACTTGATTAGAAGGGGACAGATAAACCTTAAAAGCCATTAGAAATTTCCTCCATTTCTTTGATTTGTATAGGTAAAATCCTATACCTATTTATATCAATGTTTCGGTCTTCTTTTTGGAGGAAATTATTAATTTTCTACGTTTTGAAAAACTTGAATATAAAGATACGCTTAAGAGAGGAGTATACTATAATTATGGGTATGATAGTCATTGGTTTTCCTGGTATTGGAAAAACGAGTATTTCTTTTGGTGAAAATAAATTTGTAGATCTGGAGAGCTCTTGCTTTAATATTATAGATCCAGTAACTAATAAGAAAACAAAACCTGATAATTGGGAGAAATTATATGTATCTGTTGCATATGATTTAGCAAAACAAGGAAAGTATGTATGCGTATCCAATCACAATCTTGTGATAGATGAGATACTTGATCGTAAGCAAAAAGATTCAAGACTTGACGAATATCCCATTGTATTTGTATATCCCAAGAAAAATCTGAAAGATAGATGGATTGAACGACTCACTGATCGTTATAATAGTTCAGTACAGATCGATAAAGATATCGCTGATAAAAATAAAGCTGCATTGGATGCTGTTGCTGCTAATTACGATAAATGGATTGATGCATTAGAATGTATTGACCCGAATAATATTACAGCATATGGTAATAATGTATATAAGATTCCGATTATCGGTGTCGATTATGACTTAGCTGCTGCACTGAAACGTTTTATCGATGCATATGATCGTTATGAAAGTAAGCTTTCTGAATTATGTAAAATCAGAGAACATTTTATGAATACTTATTGTGTAATGTAATATTATGAATATGGAGGATGAGTAATTATGGCTATGAGTCCACAGGACATTATGAATACAATCAACAGAGAACTTCTGATGACAAATACAACGGTTGATGAACAGATTGAATTTATCAGTGAACAGATCAAGAATCCATTCGATGGAGGTTCATCTAACTACTTTAAGAAACTAAAGAATTCTGTAAAGTCTCCCGAACTGAAAGAGATCTGTCTGGATCTGTTTGAACAAATCGAGAATATGTATCCAGCCATTGCTTTCGATTTCAGTGATGATGAAGACGCAGATATCATCAGTGCTTTCAATGCAGTTTATAAATTCTTTATTCGCAAGATTCAAGATCTGATTATCGTATTCCTGAAAGAGTATATTCATAATGCAAAGAATCGTAAAGTTCTGACTGCTGAATATATGAATGCAAAGCTTCCCAATTACCCGAAGGAGCAATATGGTAAGAAAGAGTATTATATCTTAATGACAAAGCTTCCTGCTATCATTGAAGATATCTTTGATGCAGAACTTCGTTTGGATAAGTTTATTGAATGCGTAGAGAGATCTGGTATGTCTCCTATGTATTTCAGTGTCATCAAAGATCTACTGGATCGTGGTATTATTATTGATCATGGTGTTGTAAATAATATTTATGATCTATTCAGAAAATCAGATCGATATGATCAGACTATTTGCAAACTTCAGATCGATATTACCAATACAATGATTATTCCCTATATGGAAGAGAATAATCTGATGGAGCTTCGCAATCCTCCCATTGAGCCAGATCCTGAAGAAGAAAATCTGGACGAAGATGATGATTAATACGATAAAGGAGAAATATTTAATATGTCTACAATGGAAGAGCTGACCAATCTGCAGAATAAAGTAGCTGAGCAAAAGATCGAAGATGCAGAGGCTAACATTGATAACTTTGGTACCACTGAGAAAGAAGAGTTGACTGATGCTGAGAAGGAGACTCTAAAAGAGTTGGAAGCTAGGTATGGTGAGAAACCTATCTTGGTTGTGAATGATACAGATGCCAATGGTAATACAACTCAGATTCCTGCCAAGGATTATATCAAGTCTCTTGATAAAAAGACCACTCCTGTTACGACAGAAGAAGCTTCTGATCAAATGGATAAATTGATCAAGACCGTTAACAGTGGTGATATTAAAAAGAATATGGATAACCTTAAAGAGGAAGCTCGTGCCCGTACTCTGGAGGCTTTCCGTACTCTTGCTGTAGCAAATGATAAGAACAAGTCTTTAAGTGATGATGATATCATTTCTTTGAATAATAAAGCATTGAAGTCTCTGCAGGAATATTTCCAGATGGATAGACTTAATGCAGATGAACTTACTAGAAATCTCCGCAAGATGCCTTTGGATAAGATCTGTGAGATTTTACCTGAGGACTTCTGGAGTGTCTATATTACCAATAATGAAATGAAGCTTCGGAATCCTGGTGCAAAGGATCGACTGATTGCTACAATTGCATATCTGACTACCACTGGTCCTGAGTTTGATTATCTGAATGAGTATATTGAAGAAGAAAATAAACTCATGATGGTATCTAAGAGGCTGATGGAGTGTCAGGTTCAATTCTCTGAAATGTTGAAGGACGAGAAAATGATTTCTGAGCTTGTATCGGAAACGTATCGATACGTCCCAGAGGATACTTCTATTTGGGCAAAGGAAATTAAAATGCCCAATCGTGTTCATAATGAGTTTGCTCAGAGATATGTCATCTATGATCATTATAAGAAGGCGTATGAAGAGTTGATGAATGAGTATCCTATTACTGAGGATGCAACTGAAGCAGATGCTCGCTTTATCAGTCGTGCTCGTGCAATCATTCAGCAGGAGATTGATGAATGTGATCAGAAGATGGAGGTATATCTGTCTGTCTGTAACCTGGACCTCTTTAAAGAACTTCTTCAGATTCTGATTGATCGTTTTAAGGTAAATAAGAAGATCAATATGAAGTATCTGACGATGGAAGCTGAACGTGCAATCGAGTCGATCAAGCGTTGTAAGCAGAATCTTCCTTTCCCTGGTTTTAAGGGTACTGAGCGTCGAGTAGAGCAGCTTCTTGCTAACTATCTGGTAGCATTTCCGATTGCTATTCGTAAGTACAATGAGGCAGTTGATAAGGTAAAGTCTCGTGAAGATGCTACGGATGAGAATACGAAGGATATCAGCAAGATCACAATTCCTGGATATGAAGATAATGATACATTCATGATCTATGCATTGCTCATGGTTATCATGATGGGTCGTATTTTGAAGAAGTGCACTCGAAATGATGCAACGAAGTATGATGCAATCATTCTTGATGCATACTTCTTTATCTTTAATCGTATGGGTACGGATCTGTATCTGATGAATGATGTTTGGAAACTTATGTATAATCTGACTGGTTATACGCTGCAAACCTGGTATATTCCTGAGAAGAATGCTCAGAAAAAGAAACCGGGTGGTGGTAATAAGTGATCCATGATATCCTAAGTATTGGTGGTATTATCATTCTGCTCTATATTCAGGTTTTCTTATCACTCTGTATATTGTGGGGATTGGTGGAATGGAGTGGGTACTTTCATGTATCCACTCCTTACATCGAATTAGTATATACTCGAAAGTGGTATATGCTTAGTCTACTTAGCACATTTATTATCTTTATGGTAACCTGTATTGGATATATACTGTGTGCATACGCTCTTTATGCTGATCAGCTCAGTATTTGGAACACCTATATAAATAGTGAGGTGATTATATGAAGAATATTATCATTAAAGATAATAATGCCTATGTGGGCTGTTACTGCATGGAAGTATATCTTCCTGTAGACTATGGTGAGAAAGCCTACCGTGGTCAGAACTACTATGAAGTAGCAGGTACCCGAGTCAGATATTTCGGTGTTGGTAATATGCGATTCTATCAATCTGAAAAAGAAATGACGAATCCTACCAGCATTGAAGTATATACACTTGGTCTTCCTGTTATTATTACATCCATTCCTACTGAAATTGATGTACGAGATGTAGTATTCATTAAAGGCGGACGTTCTCGTAAATGTATTGTCTTGACATTCTATCAAGATGATATATTTATTGAGAACATGAATGTGATTCAATCCAATGCCAATGTTATGATTATGCTGAGTCGTATCGAAGGTGGTAAATTGGATCATGTAATGCCTGATGAAGCTGCAGAGATGCTTCAGGATTGTCAGCGTATGAATAAGTTGAAATTAAAAATCCCTTCTGAGGAAGAAGAGATGATGATTGCCGAACGTTATCGTATTGCTGGTTCTATGAAGCGTGCGCGTATGGGCAATCCTGAAAATATGGATGATATCACTTCTCTGAATATGAGACAGGAAGGTATGGCTGGTTCTACCTATCAGGCATTTTCCAATGAAGATATCAATACATCTTTGATCTCTTCTGTGAATCGTAAGAGAGATGGTATCGTAGATGCTCCTACTATCATGGAACGTATTGTTCGTGGCATGGATGTATCTGATCTGATTGCAGAGCGTGATAAGAGAAATTAAAAAAGAAGTATATAACAATATAATAATCGTTATAGTTGATGTAAGGTAACATGGTTTGAAATATTCCCCTCCTTTTCAGGAGGGGATGTTTCTTTTCTTTTTATTGGTTAAAGAAGAGTCTAAACAGTAATATAAGGGTATTATATTACAGCAAAATTGTATCAAAACCTTTAGCTAAAGGAGGTAAAGTTCTATGCTCGTATTAGATCAAGACAAGTCTTATTCATTTTCTAATATGACTGTCAAGATCACCGATAACACGGTCCTGCGAGATGATACTACCACCACGACGCAGGAAACCCCGGACTTTAATGTCCTGATTCCTATTCACGTTCCGGTTGGTACGACCAACTCTCTGGAGCTGTATTATCCTGGTGAGATCAATCGTTATCTGAATGCGCATGGGACCCCGAATTGCCTGAAGAATGGCTTTGGTGCCGATGCGATCTATGCCGCTCTGACGAGTGGAGCTGAGGTTGGTGTGTATACGATCAACCTCCGTGGTGCATCTGCTACCTTTGCTAACGCTGTGGTAGTTATGAAGTATAAGGTTGAGAAGGATGTTCCTTACACCGATACTACGGGTGCTCCCTATTACTATGATAAGAATGGTCAGCTGACTACTTCTCCCACTGACAATACTCCTGTTGTCCGTGATGTTCTGCATGCCAAGTTTGAGCTGCAGTATGTTGCTAACTGCAAGAATTTGGTTGACCTGTATAAGAAGATGAACAGCCTGGTTTCTACGACTCCCGATGAGAGTGGCTACCAGAGCATGCCTATCTTTGCCGTTATGTACCGTGGTGCTTCTACCTTTGGTAATAACGTCTACATGAACCTGGTTCCCAAGACTGCTGAGTATGATGGTAATACGTACTATACTGCTACCGTGTTTGATGGTATCAACTCTATTGAGTCTTCTCGTTATATGAGTATGGATGTCAACTCCGGTAAGAAGTATAATGACTCTTACTTCATCGAGACTCAGTTCAATGCTGAGTATCCCACTCTGCGTATGATGACTGCTGAGTCTATTCAGGATCTCTATGATCTGGTCAATCCGTATCTGTATACTCTGGATGAGTTCATTGCTGGTACCCAGGCTAATCCTGCCAAGTCTTTTGCTGCAGTTGATATCTTTGGTGCCAATGAGTTTGCCTTTGTTACCGATGAGGATTCTCTGGATATGCAGGCTGCCAATGCTGTGATCCTGCAGGGTGGTTCCGATGGTACTAAGACTCCTGATGAGCTGTTCAAGGATTTCTTCGGTGGTAAGATTCTGGAGGATATTTCTTCCGTTCTGCGCTATCGTGTCACTTATATTCCCGATCTGGGTTATGACGAAGACACGAAGAAGGAGATTGTCAAGCTGGTCAAGCTGCGCAATCGTATGACCACTGCTCGTCTGATGGTTGGTAATGAGACTTTTGAATCGGCCATTGTCGATCATCAGTCTAATTACTATGAGAACATGCCGAACGTTTCTATGATCGCTAAGTGCCAGAGCCCAATGATGTTCAATGAGTTTACTCGTCGTACTGTCACCGTTCCTGCTGGTTACTTCGATCTGGTCGCTGTTCTGAACCACATGTATAAGTGGGGTAATCCTTTCCAGCCCTTTGCTGGTGCTCTGTGCCGTTGGACTGGCTTTATCGAGGATACCATGAACTATCCTGCAAACGATGCACAGTTCCTGCAGTCTCTGTATATGAGCCGTATCAATGTTGTTATGAAGGATAGTGAGGCTGGTGCTTATCTGGCTGACCAGGAAATGAACACTGTTCTGACTTCTGACCAGACTGAGCTGAACAACGCCTTCCTAATCTCCTCCATGCTGTATGATCTGGTGGCTCTGGTTCATCGTCAGCACTTTAAGTTCAATGAGGCTGAGGAAGTCCGTATCTTCAACGAGAATGTCAATGACATCATCAATCAGAAGTATGCTCCCTATAGCGCTTCTCTGGATGTTGAGGTGTATCGCAGCGGTACGATTGGCTTTGCTAAGTCTAGAAATATCATCAAGGTCACGGTCGATCTGAAGGATATCAGTAAGTACACTGATGTTGAGATCGTCCTGACGGATGAGTAAGAAGGAGGTGTAAGAATATGGAAATGAATCCTAATCCGCTGTATGCGCTTGATAATAATGGCGCTCTGACTCTGGGTAGTCGTATCTCCCAGTCTATGCCTTATGATGCCGAGTCTCAGCTGATTCGTGGTACGATGTCTTTCTCCAAGGATCGTCTGCGTGAGCTTGATCCGTCTTACACCGGCTATTCGCACATCTTTGTGCTGCGTATGCCTGCCTTCATGACGGCTATTGCTAATGGTAACGTTATCTCTGGTTATGATTCTGATTCTGTTGCTATTGCTCAGATGCATTGCAAGAATCTGAAGGCTCTGTTAGAGCTGGGTTCCACTTCTTATAGTGGTACGCCTGATCTGGAGCTGAACACGACCAACGTAAACACTGGTTTTGCTGAGCGCAACTATGCTGCTCCTCTGACCTCTGCTTACGAAGCTACGACGTTCCAGATCAACTGCCTGGAGACTCGTGGTGAGCCCCTGCGTCGTGCTCTGGAGTACTACATCAATGGTATCAGTGATGCCAACGTCAAGGCTACTATGCTGCATGGTGCTCTGAATGCTGATGGTTCTCTGATGGATCCTTCTCTGCCGAACTATACGTTCGCTATCATGGTTGTCCAGACTGACCAGACGATGCTGCGTATCCAGGATATCTCTCTGTGGAACTCCTGTATTGCTACCACCGTTTCTCGTAGTGATTTGGATTGGACCAATGGTGATATCAATATTGCCGAGCCCAAGACTGTCCAGTTCTCTGGTGTCTACATGCCCGATTCCAATAATGCGTCTGTTGTCTATAAGGCTAAGCAGTTGCTGGGTCAGCGTATGCAGTATTACAAGAGATTCAAGGACATGACGGATAAGGAGATTGGTACTCCTACCTGGCAAGTTACTGGTAACGCCTATTAATATTTGGTAGATTTAACCCATCAAATAGGGGTGCACAGAAAAACATAGTGTCGTAGAATATCTTTAACATATAGAGACCCGAGTACTTACTCGGGTCTCTTTTATATTTCATTTATTTTATATAAAAATGATAAGTTTGACATGGTTATAATACAGGAATTTTTGTATTTGAAAGGAGATTATAACATATGGCTACTTTTGAAACTTATCATGCTCTGTTGACATTGACAGAGAATAATATGCGAGTGATTCATTGGAAGCTGAAGGGTGGTGATTTCAACGTTTCTCACCCTCGATATGGTATGTATTATGAGAAGTTGGGAGAGATGATGGATGAAACTGCTGAGCAGATGATTACCATGGGTCATACTCCTATGAATATTAGTAATACATTGATGCATCTTGGTAAGGATATTGGCGTTGATGCTACTATTATGAATCCTGAATTAGATTATAATAGTCAGATTGCTGATGAGACTACCTACAAGATGTTTAAAGAGCTGTATGATTTTGCTGCTCATCTTGCAGTAGATGCTGCACTTCCTGCAGATGTACAGGATATCTTTATGGGTCATGCAAAGTGGTTCCGTATTGAGGGACTGTATAAGCTTGGACGAAGCATTGGTATTATTGATAAGGCAGCTGTAGAAGAAGCAAATGCAACTACTGCACAGACTGAAGATGTTGAGGTAATTCCTCCTGCAGAGAACCCGGTGATTGCTCAGGATCATAATGTAGAGAATAGACTTCTGAACGAAGAGCAGCCTACTGATGCTGATGTTCCATATGATACAGATGATTCTGATACTGAACCATTAGATGATGGTGGAGAGAAACTTGATGATAATGAGGCTGAACCTTCTATGATTGAGCCGATTGGTGATGACATGTGAGGTGTTCATATATGAACTTTATCATTGGAGTTATTGTTGGTGCTGTAATTGGTTTCTTAACAGCATCTTTACTTAATGCTGGACATGAAGATTAAAATAGTATCCCCTCCCTTAATTGGGAGGGGTTCTTCTTTTGCCCAACTTTCTGAAATACGGCCTTCGCTTCTTTTGTATAGAAAGGAGTTTAGTATGGCAATCTTGAAACAACGGCTCAATCGTAAGAATAGTAGCGGTTCTTATGATACTATATATCTGGAGAATATAGCTACTAATATTAAGATGTCTGATACAGATTCGACATTATTAAGTACTAAAATTAGTAATATGGATACTGCTATTAATGGTAAACAGCCAGCTGGTAGCTATGCAGCAGCAAACCACAATCATAATGGAGTGTATCAGCCTGCAGGTTCATATGCTGCTGCCAATCATAACCATAATGGTACATATGCTACGGTAGCACAATACAATGAACTAAAAACATCTGTCAGTAGCGGGAAGGCGCAGATTGCGAGTGCGATTACTGACAAGGGTGTTAGCACAGCGGCTTCTGCTACCTTCCCGCAAATGGCTAGTAATATCAGGAATATAGGAATGGTTATTCCAGCTACACTACCTGCTGGATATACTGCATGTAATTATATCCAAACTGATGGTAATGCTTGGATTAACACAGGAATCGATTTAACAAGTAGCACGCAATATTTGAATGAAATAATTATTTCATCTATTTTTCCATCAAATACTGAAAATAGTGGTACATTATTAAGTGCAATCAATGATAATAAACAGTCTAGTATAAATATATCGCAAGCATGTCAAACAAGATATGGTAGTATTAATTATTATAGTAGCTTATATTGTGGAGGACAAGCTGGAAGTGCGGGCAGTGGCGAAACATATTATCATTTTACTAATATCAATAAAATTGATTATTATATTGGGTTATCACGAACTACTATTAGTGAAGGTAAACCTTGCAGATGGGGAGTAAATACTGCTTATCAATATAGTAATTCAGAAAGTAGATATTCTGTATACAAAGCAGTAATATATTTATGGAAATACGGCTACAATCAAGCATCTGGAACAAATGGTTCCGGAGCTCCTGGTAGTAAAATTTATGAATTCTTATATTATTATAACCATGAATTAAAATCACATATGATTCCTTGTAGAAATTCTAGTGGTGTTGTGGGATTATATGATGTAGTACGAAATGCATTCTATGGTAATGCTGGAACTGGTTCTTTAACTTATGGATAAAATAAATTCCCTCTCCTTTCTCGGGAGAGGGATCTTTTATACTAAAGGATACAGAAAACATTACTATATAAGAGATATCCGAGAAAATCCGGTAAAATAGGAGGTGAAATAGTCTATGAAAATTATCAGTCAACAGGATATCATTCAACGGCAGTCGGATAATTATATTGCCAATGAATTATCCAATGCTGCAACTGTATTACAAACCCCACAACTTTTTGTAGACTACTTCTCGGTAGATGCAGATCTATCCACTACTATTGGTGGATTCCGTAATATTGAAGATTATATTGGACCGACTTCTAATCTCGTATATAATGAGATTGAGAATCTTCCTATGTCGGGTATCGATAATCTGGTAACACAGTCTGAGTTTGATGAAGAACTTGGTCATGAAGAAAACCTGCAGAGTCAGGGTATTATTTTCCCAAATACAATTGTACCTAAAGAAGGAGATATGTTTACCATTAATGGTTCACAGGTTCCTGCTTTATATATTGTAGATGGGGTAACTATGACGACTGCAAGGAGTAATCCCTTTGTAGAGATCTCCTTCCGTTTATTCAGCCGTGATACAAACCTGATTAAACTTTTACAGAAACAGGTTAAAGATAAGTATATGATGACAGTATCTGCTCTTGGTGCAGATAAGAACTTAGTGATCAAGAAAGAATCTTATTTTAAGATTCAGGATCATGTTAAGAACTATGTGAACCTGGCGGATATGTATCGTATGCTTTTCTATGATCGTACTCGTTCTGCATTTATTTATGACGGGATATATGATAAAGAGACTGATGCTACATATTGTTTTCTGGATATTACCTTATGGAAGATGATGTTTGATGAAGGTATCGTTATTTATGATAGCTTGATCTTTTATGCAATCAATAACTATAAGATGAACATCCAGCCAATTTATATGAGTTGTCCTGATATCTATATTGATGATTATACATATCGCAGATCAATTCTGTATCGACTATACTCACAGGATCATAAGAATAAGATTGATGAGTTTAAATATCCTCAGTCTTATAGTATGGATCCACGTATCGGTAAATGGAAAGGTAAACATTTAATTTACTTTGAGAATTACGGTACTACTTGTGATTGTAATCTGATGTGTACGACTTGTCCTGAATGGGATGATGAGTTTATGCAGCGGATTGTAAACAATGATAAGTATGAAACCGAATGGTTTGATGAGAAGATTAATTGTCAATGTACCGGTTGTGAATATATTAATGGAGAAGCAGTGAAAACTGACTTTAATCCGCACTTAAGAAATGCCATTATTTCTTGGTGGAACCGAGAAGATATCGACTGGGAAAACCTGGTCGTTGAAGATAAGAAGACCTGTGAAAACTATTTCTTAATTCCTATTATTTTAGGTGCATATAAGAAATATATTCAGGGGCTTCAGAAATAAACATGAGAACAAACATATAATACGACACTATAGAAAGGTGGTATGACATAATGCTGCAAGGCTTAAATGAAGCTTTTAACAAGGCTAAGCGCGAAGAGCAGGAGAATGAACTGATCCTGGAATCTGTGCTGAATGCCGAAGAAGATTATCTGGATCCAGAAGATGAAGATGATCTGGATGCTGAGATCGATGTGGATTCCATTCCTCCCGAGGTCATGAACAAGGTTGATTCTGCTCTGGATAAGATCATTGGTGATGGTATCGATGATGAAACGATCGATGAAATGCTGGATGATGATTCCGAGGACAATGAGATCAATGTTGTGATTACTGAGGCTTGTAAGGGTCCTTGGTATGATGATGAGAAGATTGGTCATCCGAATAAGGATATTCGTGATGGCGTTAAGAGCCAGCCTCGTTTCATGAGTGATGAGGGTCTGGATCTGTCTTGTGAAATGATGGAAGATCTTGAAAATCTGTAAAGAACCGAGGTAAAATAATATGGAACTGTATGATCTGAAATTGATCTCTGAGGGTTGTGATGCTGATTTCCTGCAAACTGTGAACGAGTGCTGTATGAATGAAGCTTTTGGTAAATCTTTCATCGAGGCAAAGAAGAAAGAATTTGGTCCTGAAATGAAGGAGGCTAAAAAGCTTCTTTCTGAAGGTAAAAAGCTTGCTAAAACTGATACTAAGGCTGCCGTTGCAAAATTTGATGAAGCTATTAAAGTTGTTGAGAATCTGAAGAAAGAGATTAACAAGATCGAAGATGATGACGTAGCTAGCGCTATGTTTATTTCGATGATTCGTACTATTATTCCATTTATTCCCACTTTCATTTTTGCTGCTATTCCTGGTATTAATGCCGGTGTAGCTTATGCTTCTCTTATTGCATCTACTATTAGTGCATATTGTTATGGGTTTAAGAGTAGTAGCGATCTGATGAAGGCTGCTGATGATCCTGAGTATGCTAAAAAGGTAGTCATGGATTATAAGAATGGTAAAACTAAGGTTGTTGATTGGAAAGCTGAAGAGGGTGGCATGAAGGGCTTCTCTCGTGCTGAGGCTAATACTGCTGCTAATCGTTTGATCGAAGTTATCCGTAAGGCTCGTGATAATGCCAAGAAGATGGGCGAAAAGAAGCAAGAGGAAGTTGAAGATAAGAAGTAATTTTCTAATACAAGAATCATGAATAACCATTAATATCCTGGGTCTTGTAATGAGATCCAGGATTTGGTTTATAAACTCCAATATGTATGAGGTGAAAACAATATGACCAAATATATTCTGATTCCGGAATATGCTCCCCTGTATGCTATGCATAGTTGTTTCGGTCCGGAACATGGTCCTCTGTCTCAGCCTACTCGTACTCCAATTGATGTGATTGGTGGTCTGCTGCAGCAGACTGGTCGTGAGAAGGTTACTGTATATGAGGTTATTCCGACTGATAAACCTAAGGTCTTTAGTGATCCTGTTAAGCTGACCCTTGAAAACTATCGGCTGCCTTATGCAGAGATTGCTGGTATGGATCCTATAGATGAAGGTAAAGCTATTGTTATGAAGGAGCCGTCTACTGTTACTCCTGTTGTAACTGAGCCTGTTGTGGTTCCGAGTTCCCCGGTTGTTGAAGAGCCTGAAAACTCGGTGGTGGAGACTACTGAAGATGATAAGATTGATGAGATCAAAGAAGAGGAAGTTACTCCTGTTGCTGATCCCATCGTTAATGATGTTCCAGAGATCGAAACTCCTGTGGTAGATACTGAAACTGTTGAAGTTAAGACTGAATCTACTCCCAATCCCTATGCTGGGATGACTAAGGCTGAGCGTCGTGCTGCTCGTAGAGCTGCAGCTTCTGCAGCTGCAGAAAAAGCCGCCCAGTCAGGTGCTACTACTTTCGAGGATGAGACTACTGTTACTACAGAAGAGTAATTTATAATCATTCTCGAGTATCATATCGTACAAGGAGATTTGTTGATATGAAAACGAAACCCCATAATCATAAACCTATGAATAAGCAGGGTTCAGATACTACTTTTGATCCACACAAACCTCGGATCATCAGAAAGAATTATCATGTAACATCGCAAACTGCTTATCATATTACACAGATGGCAATCGCTTGTAATACTTCAGAGGGTCGTATTATTGATAAATTAATGCGGAACTTCTTAGCTGCACAAGGTCCATCTAGTAAGTATGACTGATTAATATTGGACATACATATAAGGTAATGATTATTTCTTTCCAATACTTTCCTATAGGAATGGGGTGAATTATGTATGGAGTTTAAACTTATTCTTATTCCAGAAACACCTGATAAGTTTCTGATTAAGAGTGAGAAGCCTTTGGCTGGTCTGAAGTTTATCGAGGAAGCTAGTTCTTGCTTACGTCGTAGTCTGGACCTGAAGGTACAGATCCGTCATCAGACTCTTGGTACTGTTTCTCAGTATGAAATGCTGGTTCCGCAGGAGCTTGCTATTAAGAGCGGTAAGTATGATACTGTCAGCACTGTATATCTGCCTTGCTGTGAAAATATTCTGAAGTCGTTTATTTTCTATGGGGCTAGTATGGGTCATACGGGTACTCGTCGTGCTTGTTATCCATATTATCAGGATGAGGTTGTACTGACATCTTATATTGATGAGCTTAAGTTCCTTGATGTTTGGGCTTCTCGTGGATTCCCTGGACAGATGGGTACCAATGAAATGGGGAATATTCCTCTGGTAGATGATGCCGATGATGTACAGGGTCCGGATGAAGGAGATCTTGTTCTGGATGATATTACCAAAGGTTTGAACTAAACTAATTTGGTAAATTTTTGAAGTATATATTATAATAGTAGACAGGAGATTGTTTCTCCTGTCTACTTTCTTTTTCCACAAAATAAAAGACATATTATAAAAGGAGGATATAACTATGAGTATTGTCAATTCTGTTAACTTTATGAATTCCCTGCGAGAAATGAAGAAAGGTGTTGAGAAGGAGTACTACCAGAATTTCATCCATATCACACATACTGATCTGGATGGAGTATCTTGTAGTCTGGTGGATCATCTTGGACCTCAGCGCATTATCAGAAACCAGTATGTTGAGACTGTATATACTCCCAAGATGGTACCTGAGCTATATGATGTCATCGGAAAAGTTATCCAGAAATGGATTCATGCACAGAAAGTATATAAGACTAAAATCGAAGATCTCTGGGTTTTGATTACTGATTTCGGTTCTATCGAAATTGAGAAGCTGAATGAAGTTGCAACAAACTCTATCCGAGATGAAGATGAGTATCATGATGCTAATCCGAAGAGTATTCATTTTATCGTTATTGATCATCATCAGTCTAAGTATACGAAGATTAATACTTCTGGACCTGTTGAATCTTCTGCAGACTATTTTAATAGATTTAGTCTTGGTGATGATCCTTACAAACTCAGCTGTGGGAGTTTCTACTTTAAAGCTAATTCTTGTATAACTGATGTATCAGGTATGGCAACTGCAGCTCATCAGGAATTTACCAATAAATATGATTCACATATTTCTGTCGATATGTTCATCTGTAACAATTACTGCGCCAGTATGCTGTGGTTCATTCTGGCCAATAAGATCAATTGGACAGATGAACATGTATGCAACAGACTGCCGGATAAATCTATCGTAAAAGAGTATTTCTATTACGTAAATGAATATGATCTTGGACGACAGGGTAATTTCCTTATTAATCTGGATGAATTGGCGAATAGACCTAAGATAGATTATATCAAGGCTATTATCGAAAATGTAAGTCCTCAGATTATTCTGAATGCAGAGCTGTATCGACATGTTAAAGAGTTAGCTCCTACTGTTGCATATCGTTATTTCGTTGAGAATGTTTTCGAAACTATTATCCTTCAAGTATATTTGACTGATTCAGATCTTGAGGATCATAATACACATACATGTATTACCTGTGGACAAATTGTTCCTCAGAAGATATATGATTATGCTACAGATACGGAATATGTCAGATGCCCCATCTGTGGATCTAGGAAACTGATAGACAATAGTTTAGAAAAAGAAATTAGGCAGTTTGTTAAGGAACCCAATATCGCATATTCTTTTGTCAACAATGTCGTGAAGATGATCTATGGTATGAATGTCGAGTATGGCTGTTTTACACGGCATTATGCTGAAGAGAATATCGATGACAGCAAATCTCATACAAATCATATCTTCATGGGATATGATAAGAGTGGTGAACCCGCCACTATGTCAGTAGATTTCCCTGAAGATAAGAACTATCGTATCTTCTATCAAGTTCACCGGAAAAAGCTTCCTGAAGAAGTAAATATTCATACTTTTGCTAAGTTAGCAATGGAGGACATGGATAAACGTGGACTTCATTATGATATGAGTATGATTTTCCAGCCCAATGATGATGGAAATATGATTTGCCAGTTGACTGCTAATCCCAACAATACAAACAACATCAACTGCTATGATGTTGCTGTACTGAATGGTGGTGGGGGTCATCCCGGTGCTGCAGGATTTCCTGTAACCAGAATCAGTACAATCTATGAGGTAAAAGACTCTGACGTGGAGACATTGTATGAATTGTGAGTTATGTAGTTGTATGTACGACGATGATGGCAGATGTATTTATGATACATCAAGTATCAAAATAGAATGTGCATGTGCATGCTATAATGATGACTATCCTGAAGAATAAGTAATCATCTAAAAAGAATTAATGGGAGGGGGCTTCGGCTCCTCCCATATTTTCTTTTTTTTTCTTTTATTCTTCATAGACCGGTTTTTCTGAAATCCGGCCAGTTGATCACTGGTAAAACTGGATTGATATATAAAGGACATGATGGTACTGGCCGGATCATTAAACCAGATGAATATGCATTAAAATCTGAAGTGGAAGGAGTAGTAGGTGAAATGAATGATGAACTTGTAAAGTACGGTAAAGAAAAGATCTCTGAAGCTATCACTGAAAAGGGTGTACCTACTGCTTCTACTGAGATGTTCGATCAGATGGCAACTAACATACGTTCTATTAATTCATATAGTGGTAGTAGTGCTCTTAATATATATTGTCAAACAGATAAACCTACTGCACAAAATGGTTTATGGGTTAAACGACCTTCTTCTGAGATAAATGATATTCAGATTAAAAATGGTATATATACAGCAGATGGTACTGCTGATAATATTAAATCAGATATGGAATATTGTAAATCTGGTGGATGGTCTGGATTAATTGGTAGCGTTTTATATTGTTTGAGTGGTTATAGCACTATTGGTACTACTGGTAATGGTGGACCTGGTTCTGCAGTAATAGATAGTAATAGCAGTACTAAATTTAGTATTTCCTATGATATTGATACTGATATTTTTACTAATGTACCATTTATGCCAAGCAAACCATCATATTCGGTTGAAAATATGACTAGATGCACTATTCATCAATCTAATTTAGTATACAATAATTCTATTTATATATTAGGATGTATTGGTGGAAATAATAATGCTAATATGATTATATATATTTGGAGATATGATACAAAAACTTCGGTAACTACTAGATATGATGTAATGTTCCCAATATCAACGAATATTAAAAATGGTGTATATGGCGCAAAAATTATAGGGAATAAAATGTATATTACTGTAGATGGTGGTGGTAGTAGTTATAGTGGTTTATGTGAATATGATTTAGATACTAATACTATAACATTAATTACATCTGATTTAAAGATGTTTAATGCACCTATTATAGTTAATGGTGATATTTTAGAAATATGCGGAATATTATCTAATAGTTCTGGTTATGGTACATATTATAAGATTGATCCAGTATCTAAAACATGTACTACATATTCAGAGGCCAAACCTATTTATCACTATAAGAATACCTCTACTAATTATTATACTACTGGTGGTCAATCTATACAAATAGGAGATCTGTTATATACTTTTGGTGGTATGGGAAGTGTATCATCTGATGCTAATGATACATTAGCATGCAAATCTGTTAGTATATATAATATTAAAACAAGAGAGACTACTGGATTAGATAATATTCTTCCACAAGTTTATGGTTCGCAATATACTTATTTTTATGCATATTATAAAGGTAGTGTATATCTTATTGGTGGATTTTATCATGGCGGCGGCTCAAACTATGCTGATAGAAAATGGTATCATACTATTGCTAAGTTTGCTATCAATAGTAAAGATTTAGAACCTGGAACTATAGTCTGTGATCCTTCCTCTTATTTTAATTCTACTGAGATGTATAATGATGGAAAGACAAAACTTGACTTTGGTGTTAATCAAGTTTATTATCAGTCTGCTGATGGATTTTCGATCCAGCCAGCAGCTGTTATTAAGAATGGTGTAGTTACCAATATTAACTAACTTTTAAGGAGGAATTAAATTATGTATACTGGTTATGTTGTTAAAGCTGGGGAGACTGCTCCTGATGCACGTATAGCTCTTGGTATCAAGAATTTTAATTATGAGAATGAAGATGTTATCTGCACTGGTCGTCGTGGATATATCACTAATATTGATAGAGTAATGGTTATTGAAGAGACGTTGAATAAAGAGTTCAATAGTCCTGAAGAAGCACTCGCTGCATACCTGGATTATCTGAACACTCCTGCTGAGTAAAACAAAATTCCCCTCCCATTATAGGGAGGGGATTTCTATTAGTTGAATCAAATCCAAAAAGGGAAATTTTTTTTCGGATGCTTCAGTTCATAGTCGGGTTCACATACATGATTGCTGTTACTACCCCCAGAACCTTCGCCACTTCCGCCTCCATCTCCTGTTCCAGGATCTTCAGGCCAGAGTCCATTATCTTTCATCCATTGAATTGCATCAGTACTTAATGTACCACGTGCACTTGGTGGACAAGTTTTAATATCTACTAATTCAGCATTATTAGCCATGTATATTAACACTCCTTTCCATAACTAGGGTATTATATTTATGTAGAACAATTATATAGAGTTAAGTGATACCTTATTATAGATGAAAGGAGATTGAGCTATGTTTTTATTTCCAGTAAAGAAAATGCAGGCAATGCTGAAAGATGCAGAACCTGGATTTGTTTTTACCAGAGTAGATGGTAAGAAACGTTATAAGGCAGAAGTTGAAAAAGATGGAACTAAAAAGTATTCTATTCATGTCTTAAAAGCTGCAGTAAATAATAAGCTATATTGGTTCTATGATACATATGTATTAGATCCTGACACAAATGATTATGTCAAAGATTATTCGGGTAAGTACCCATATAGTTTTACTAACAAATAAACAAGATTAATCTCCTCCCATTTAGGGAGGAGATGTATTTTCTTTTAGGTCCGATTTTCTGAGTTCAGGCCAGTTCACTCCTTGTAGTTTGAGAAAGGAGATATGATTAATATGGCCATTTTAAAACAAAGACTTAACCGTAAGAATAGTAGTGGTGGATATGATACGATTTATTTAGAGACTATTGCAACTGTAGTTAAGATGTCTGAGACAGATAGTACCACTGTGGCAACTGCTATTAATAATAAAGCTAATGTAAACCATACGCATGAAACAAGTTTTAATATTATTGCTAGCAATGAAATGAATTTGGTAAATGGATATAATGATGATAATGGTAGAGGTGATGTATACTTTAATGTATCAGGAGCTAATAAGCCAATTAAAGCTTATGGATTTATGAATGGTAAGGGTGCAATTTTAGGTATATGCACTCATAGTGGAAATATTAATGCCCAAGTAAAAAATACATTAGCTCAAGATAATTTAGGAGTAGCTTCACTTGAATTAAATCAAAATATAAGTAATTCGCATGGTGGATATATTGATTTCCATTATGCAGGGACTACAGAAGATTACACTTCTCGAATTATCGAATCCGCTAATGGTAGATTGAGTTTGCAGAATACTAATGGTACACAGACAACAGATGCTATACCTACTATTCCATTACTTAGAAACATTGAATGTCATACTACTGATATCACTCCTAAAACCACTGCACTCACTACTGGTAGAATCTATGTAGTATATGAATAAAAGGTGATCATATGAGAAAAATGTATGTTGGTATTTCCAATAAAGCTAGAAAGATAAAAGCGATTTATATAGGAATAAACGGGAAAGCCAGGAAAGTTACGAAAATATATGTAGGTATTAATGGTAAAGCTCATCAAATCTGGCCATCAACTTAAACTAATATAAGATGAACCTCCCTTTATTGGGAGGTTCTTCTCTTGCCGTGATTTCTGAGTTCGGGCCAGCTCATCACTGGCTCTACTAGCCTATTATATAAAGGGTCTGACGGAACTTCTCGTATTATAAACCCTGATAACTACCAACCTAAAGGTAACTATGCGTTAGCAGGCCACAATCATAGCGGTGTATATCAACCAGTAGGTAGCTATGCTACTACTGCACAATTAAACGAGGTAAAAACATCTGTCAGTAATGGAAAGAGTGCAGTCGCAAGTGCGATTACTGACAAGGGTGTTAGCACTAGCGCGACTGCATCTTTTGATACTATGGCAAGTAATATAAGAAGTATAAATCAATATGCACCAGTATTATTATACACTAACCCCAATGTATCAGCTGGTATACAAAATAATGCAACTATAACATTAGCAAATGTAAATTTTAATGCATTTTTAATCGAATTTAAATATACTGCTGTACAAGCATATAGTGTTGGTAGTGTTGCTGTTGGTGATCCAAATAATAGTTCAATTATATATTATACTAAATCCCAGCTCATTATTGGAGCAGTTGCATATGTAAGTGGTAGTCCAACAACACAAGTATATTCATCATATCGTAGAGATATGAAATTAACTAATAATATTTTATATTGTGGAGATGCTGGTCATCAAGATAGTTATCATCCGCATCTCGATTCTTATCAATTATGTATACCTTATAGAATATGGGGTATTAATATTTCATTATAAAAGATCCCCTCCATTTAAGGAGGGGATTACTTCTTATTTAGATGGGATACTTAGGCTTATCTTTATTGATATCTTGTAAGAAGTCAACTTTATTATCATAAGTTCGAGTAAGATTATATAGGCAAAGGTTAAAATCTTTACCAATACTTCTCATAAACTTACCTTCAACATCTAATAAATATGCTACAGAGTTAATACGTTGTTCACATTCTGCATTTGCTTCTTTAGTAAACACCGGCCTAAGACTTACCGTATCACCGTCGACTTTGAGACACTGTGCATATACGTGCATCCGTTAATAAATGATTAGTATAACACTTTTATACTATACTATTAAAGGAGAGTTACTATTATGAGTAGAAAGAACAGTTTTGCAGGAGTTTACATGTTTTTAAATGTATACACTAAGAAAGTATATATCGGCGAATCGAGAAATATTCTCAGACGTTTAGTAGACCATCGCTGTACGAGTAATTCTATTATTCATCAATTAGGAGTTAATAACTTTGTACCAATAGTATTAGAATCTGAGTTCACTGATCCAAAACTAAAAGATCCGGAGTATAGATCCAAAAGAGAAGCTCATTATATTAAAAAATATAGAGCAACTGATCCAGATTATGGATATAATTGTTGGCCTAAACAGATTCATACTAAAAAATCAAAGAATGATATGCTTTATAATGAGTCATTCTTAATGTGTGGTAAAGTTAATAAACCTAAGAGTAAGAAAAGTAGAATTAAGCAATCTACACCTATTCTTATGTATGATACACTTGATGATTCGGTTATGATGTTTTGGGGTAAACGCTCTTGCGGCGATGTGATCAATAGTGATAGAGGAACAGTTGCACGAGCTACTATCCATGGTAAGAAACACCGCCATTTCTATTTTTATGAAGTAAACGCTGATAGACGCTTAGCCCAAGTTCGAGAAGTATATAATTATAAGATGAATGCTGATGATTCTAATAATCTTTCATTAAAGTCGCTGAAAGAATATATGAAAGGGTTAAAACATGTAAACAAATTTTGTAAAAAATGGGAACTTCCTGTAATCGATCTTTATGAATTCAAATAATAGACATATACACACATTTACGTGGACTATCTCTTTACCCTGGAGTCTTATACATTCAGGGAACCAGCACTTCGAATTACAGCCACAACCATAATCCTACAATTAGTCTCTACACTCATCCATATACATTCCTGTATATTTCCAAGCACGGTATTTCCATTTGTCCCTAGATAATCCAGGGAGTCAGGTTCTCTTAGTCACCGCATTCGCCAGTTTGGTATAGATAGGTGGGTGGAAGTCCTATCCCTGGGTTATTCTAGGTGATACCGTTAGCCGAATTATATCGACACCGATTGTTAATCGTTCACTGGTTTATTCTTACGGGATTACTCACCGCACGGACCTTGACATAGATACAGTTAAGTCCGCACCCATTTTCTCAATCATCGTATTACTAAACTGTAATGTATCAACAAAAGCATTCATTGGATCTCCTTCACACACAGGGTAGAAAGGATAGAAAGTATTACCAATCAATGCTGGAGTTGTCTTAATTGTAGAAGCCACATTAATTCGTCCTGGCCATTGTCCATTATAGTTATCCAAGGGATAACGAGTGATAAATACATGTTTATCTTTTGTAGCTTCTACTGTACATACATACAGAATATCTGTTAAAGTTGCACCACGAGAGATCGTGGTGTTTTCTTTCCCGAAACGTCCCACAAGTACCATTTGATGGGTTTCTCCATTTGTATCCTCTGGTGTAATCATCGGATTGAATCTAGACGAGGGGTCATTCAGGTATAAGTTGATCATCTTGGTGATCTCAGTCTCATCATATGAATTCTTAAAAGAGGTATACTCAATCTTTCTTGTAGCGCGATTCATAACAGGAACTTTACCACCTTGGATAAAGTTACTATCAAAGAATTGTTTCATTTGATATACAATAAATGGTAAGAAAGAAGTAATAGTATAAGCCAATGGAATTGTAGCAGAACCAAATTTTACTTGTACTTCTTCATAAGATGACTTCTGTAAAATCGGAGAGGACAATACCAAACGAGAAGAATAGTTTACATTCTTTGCTTGTAAGCTTCTCTTAAGCATACCAAACTTTGAAGGTTTACCCTTTACTGTTTCTACCATTAGTTTCTCATATAGATCACAAAGGAGTGTTTGTACACGAGACTGTGTCAAACGTGCATAGTGGGAAATATCACTATAGGTATTCAGTGTCTGTACATATGAGATTACTGAAGAATACATACTATTCAAAGTAGATGAACTCTTCTTTAAACCACTACCATCATCAGTCATATTTAGATCACGATAGAATGCAGGAATAACCAGCCACTTTGTAATAAATAACTGGTCTCGATCTTGTTTAAAGAATTTCTCTAACTCTTTTGTAGTAATTGTTTCCTTATCTCTGACTTTTACTTTACCCCAAATTTCATATAAAAATTCAGGACCAGATCTACCATTCTCAGGATCCTCAATTAATGCACCATCTTTTAAGATATAGGCAGATTGACTGAATAATACCTTACTGAGAGTGCGATCATAACTACTTAATTTAGTAGCGGCAAGAGGATGCATATAATGCTGGTGGAGATCAATATAGGCAAATCGATTTCGACGCTCTTCTTGAGAAGTACCAAAGATTTCATAGGATAATACGCCATCTCGTGTAGGCATATTACGATCTAAGAAAATTGGATTAGATACGGGCTGGATGCCATTGATTCGAATAAACTTCTCAATATCGAGCAAATCAAGTTGTAATCCAGTAGATCCCATTTTATCCTCCTCCTTTCATAAAAACAAAGTCTATTATACTCATGTCGAATATAAAAAGAGAAGCCCGGGAATAGTCCCGGGCTCTCATTAATCTAATTCAGACGAATCTGTGATCTCATGATCTTGGTGAACACTTATGATTACATAAGATCCATCAGTCTTTACTTTTACCCGATACATCATCAGACCAATCCGCATTAATTCTTTATTCCAAGCAGCTTTAATTTCTTTAGCTATATTTTTGCTTGGAAGCTTGACCACGACTGACTCTTCATCCTTACTTACATACAGAATCTCTTCTCTCTTAAGATTGAATTCCATCAATACAGTATATGCACAGTATTGTATATCACCACTGGTACCAACTGCATTTTTCAGATCTTCTTCTGTAATATTATAAGAGTCATCACAATGAGTTAGTAATCGATTCATAAACTCTGGTCGGGTCATATTCAGCTTATAAGCTTTCATATCCTTACGACCCCCTTCTGGAGTTATTCATCGGTCTCATTCCATTCTTTTGTCCAGTAAACTCGCTCTTCAGACGTTCTGCTTCTTGTTGCCGTGCGATCTCTTTCATACGAGGCATAAACTCTTCTACTTGTTCAATACAATCTCGCAAAGGCATCCAATAAAGATCATTATACGACCAAAAGTCTTTCATCAATGTGTGTGCATTGTAAATCATATCTTTATAGTCTTTAGCAGCGTCATGAAGAGTCTTGACCCATTTATTAATTATTGGTCGATTGACTTCAGTAAGCGGTTTACCGTGAAATGGAAAAAAAGCAGATTATCCAGATCGTCGTAAGCAATATCAGTAATTACTTCACCGCAGTGCGGGCACTTGATCTTCTTTACACCAAACTTCGGAATAATGATCTGCTTTGCCAGATTTGCAACTTCCTTACTCAAACCATTGAAATCATCATCAGAAAGCAAGCCAATTGCAGTGAACCGCTGGAACAAGTTAGAAGTAAACACACCAGTGGGCAGAGTAATCTTACGAATGAACGGAAGAATTTCATTCATCTCTTCAATTCGATTATTGACAACAGTATCACCGTTGGCAACAATATCACGGAGCTCACGCATATAGGCAGCATACTCAGCATAAGAGGGATGACCAAGCACAACTACAAAACCACTCTCAGTAGTATACGTAACATCCTTCGTCATCAGAGAGTTCTCATCAATAGATGTTGCATTATGAATACGATGGGCCTTCTCTCTCATCTCATCTGCATTCAGAATCAGATCCGTAGAAGCAGCCTTGATATGGAAGTCCTTACCACACTTATTACAAGTATGAAGCATTTCAACTTCCTTTAGAGTAGCAGCCACATGAGCATAAGCCAGCATCTGATAGTCAGCAAAGTGCAGTACATTCTTCAACTGCATAGGATCAACTGCAGGAGTTGTAGAGACAACATTCTTAATCACCGTGGTCATCTTAGCTAATTGGTAATCCAGAACAGTCGTATTCTGATCAGTCGTCATATACAGCTGATACAAATCCACAGGACCAGTACCAACTTCACCAATCTCAAAACCGGAGTTGATCATAACTGCCTTCACAACACGGAAGTTATCCTTCTTATACTTAGCAACTGCATTCAGGAATGCTTGGTCACCCATAGGATTAGTCTTCTTATATGTAGGACGAGCAGTCTCTGTAATCATAGGTGTACGATCACGAGATATATCAACTAACTCATTCTCTGAGCCTTCGTACTCAATTGTAGTCAGATTCTTTACATACTCTGCCATCTCATTCTCAGATGCATCCGCAGTTGGCTTAGTATCAGTATCCTTATCAGACTTCTTCAATGTATCAACAATTGACTCAGTAGGAGCACTATAAGAAGGAACCATATCATCCTCAGCGACATAACCCTTAATAGGAGTTCTCTCTACCGGCGCAACATGCACATCATTGTCAGCCATATCAGGCGTATACTTTGTAGTATCAGATGCGTCTTCCTTGTTTACAAACTCTTTTTTCAGTTCAGGGTTCTCTTCAAAAGCCTTTTCCCACTTCTGATTACGAGCAGCCTCATCATTCAGAGCCTCATCCAGCAGACCATTCATATCAGACTGCTGCTGTTGTTCTCTCTGAATACGTTTCTTCTCCTGCTCCATCATCGCTTCATGTTCTACATCAATCTTCTGATAGTTACCATCAGACTTCAGCTGTGCAGCTTCTTCAGGAGTTAGAACTCCAATTCCACCAGTGACTCGAGGAGTTGCAGTAGGTGTGGGATTCATTTGTTCATTTACCTGTGTTTTAAAATCTTCTACATTCAGATCCAGACCAGTTGCCTGTCGAATAGCAGCCATCGGATCAGTATTAGGCATACCAGTATTATTGGTAGATGTATTACCATTTCGAATGATATCGCCAAGATTCTGATTATCCATTGTTATTCCGATTCCTTTCTATATACTATAATAAATTTATTACTGTCTTAAAATTGCACTCAGTGCAGTATCATCAGCAGTTACGTCTACTTGATAAATATTACCATCCAACAGAAATGCTGCATAAATAAATAAGCACTTATTTACATATAATGCTAAGATATCTGTGGGTTGTAAATCAGTATAGTTTAAAAATTGTTTACGAATTTCAGATTCATAACCAGCATCTCTTGTGCGTTCAATGTATGATTTATGAAGATGCTGCTGAATTGCCAAACCTTTTTCAGGTTCATATGGATCAGATCCAGGAATCATAGCAAATAACATCTGTACAATATTACAGACGTATTCACCACGTCTTCCTTTTACCATATTACCTGCACTATCCGTTCGAAATGTTAAATCGAAAGTTCCAGCCATTTTCTGGACCTCCTTTCCTAACATATAAAGTTATATGATATTATATAAATGTGGCGCTAATCATTTTTTAATGAATATTTGATATACAAACATATAATCACTATATTTTAAGGAGGAGTAACAATGTCAATGTTCCCATACGATGAAGCTTCTAAACCTAATCAGTTTGTAACAACTGATACATCTACACCTGAGGATAAGTATCCTTGTCAGCAGAAGAAGGTATGGTACGGTGGAGGTTCAGGTGGAGAGAACCCTACATCTTATGCACCTGGCAGTGGTGGATCTGGTTATAATTGTACAAATAAGGCTACATATAATAAGCTACTAGAAGCATATAATAAAGCATGTTATACTATCGATGCTCTCACGAAGGAGATTATTAATCTATATCAAGAGAATGCTGATATTAAACGAGAGATGGGTAAGCTTTATGTTAAAATTGGCAAGACCTATCTTGAATATACAGCTGAAATCAAAAACGATAAAGCGGATCTAGTCTGGAAAATTAATCAATCGATTGATCGAAGTTTCCTTGATGAAAAAGATGATCCTTTTGAACTTACTAAGCCTGATCCTGATCATTGGTCTGATAGTATAGCAAAGGTTTCTGAACCTACTAAACCCGATATTGATCAGATTATGAAGAATGAATTTCAGAATGTGCTTAATACAGAAAGAGTTAATTTAGATCCAGCTTGTATTGACAACTCTGATTATCCAAAAGCTAATTACGAAGTAACAGCTAAAAACTAATAAATATAAGTCCCAGGGGTAATTCCCTGGGGCTTTTTATTCCTTTATATTATATAGTATAGAAGAATAACTTGAACAAAATTATAAGTAACATGGCGGTTAAGGAGGTGAAATTTCTATGGCAAATTGTCCTTATTGTCATAAATATTTCCCAAAGAAAGCTTTAGCTGTGGAGCATATTTATAAACTTCATAGTGCAGAATTACAACAGTCAGGTATGGATGCCCCACAGGCTCTATACTTTTCTACTCATGGTACATTACATGGTAAATGTATGGCTTGTGGTAAGCCTACAGATTGGTCTACAAAGCTTGGTAAACCATATAAGATGTGTGGTGATCCAGCTTGTAGACAAAAGCTCCGTGATGCAGCATTAAAGAACCATATTAAAGTATATGGTAAAGCCACTCTATTGAATGATATGGAGCATCAGAAGGAAATGCAGAAGCATCGTCCTACTGCTGGTAAATATCAGTTCAAAGATGGTGGGTATGTCGATTATTTATCTAAACCGGAGAAAAACTTCCTCCAGTTCTGTGATAAGATTATGGACTTTACCTCTAATATGATTCAGAATTCTCCAGAGACTTTTGTATATTATGATCCTGTTACAAAAACAAATCGTCAGTATGATCCTGACTTCTATCTTCCTGATTATAATCTGATCGTTGAAATCAAAGATGGTGGTAGTCATACAAATACGAATCCTGCTTTTGTAAAAGAAACGAAATATAAAGTTGCTCTGAAAGATGAAGTTATGCGTAATCAAACAAAGTATAACTATATCAAAATTACAGATCAATCTTATGGTCCTTTTGTAGAACTTCTGTATCGTATTATCGATGAAGATTATGATTCGAATATGAAGCAAGTGTCTACAAAGAATAAGAAGAAATATGTTATTACAGAAGCAGCCTGTAAAGAAGCCAATGAAACGGATGATCCTATTGTAGATATAGATGAGCCGATGACTGGTAAAGCATATCTGATCATTGGTCGAAAGGGTGGAGAGGTTGCTTGTGTCGGTCTTTCTGAAACTGAAAAGCTTCAAAGAATTTATCTGAATGATTTTACTTCGATGAATCTCAGAGAGACCAATCCAAATGATCCGGCTTTACAGAATGTAGATATTACTATATTTAAATATGCTGGTGATAAAGAGTTAATGAAGGACTTCTTTGCTACAGTGATCAAGCTTGCTCTCTCCAATAGTAAAAATGCTATTTGGGATATCATTCAAATGATGAGTAAGTTTGGTATCTTCTATACTGATAAAGAAGGTATGAAGAATAATGATCATAAGAAGATGGACTTCATTAAAACGAATAAAAAGATGGAAAAGAAAGGAGGAGAAGAATCTTGAGTCTGAATTATATTCCGATGTCTACTCCTGATGTTGCCAGTATCCGTAAAGAGATTCTGGTTAATATCGAAGATCCAATTCAGAATCGTTCATTACTTGATCCAGATGTAGATGGTAATGAAGAGGCTGTAAATAATGATGATCGAGGAGAAAGATTAATGGATCCAGATGCACAGGATTATACTGGTGCTGATATTTATCGTGCCAGGATGATGGCTGAAACACATTATATGGATCCAAGTGATTTATACTATAATAATTCACATGATGTAACGAATCTCTCCTCCGGTGATAATAATCCTTCTTTATTTGGTAAGGAAGAAAGTAATGATCAGGAGTCATTGTTAGATACAGATAATGATGACTTCAACTATGTACCTAAAGAAGTATATGGTGCAATCAGTTATCCTTCTATGGATGAAGGTGCAATTGGTGGTATCATTGCTATAGGGGGTGCTATTGCTGGAATAGCTTATGCTTATAAAAAGAATATGAAAGATAGTGCTAAGAAAATACCTATAAAATATTTCAGTGATGCACTATCTGATATGGAGAAATTATATAATGATCTCTTGAACCTTCAAAAGAAATCAAAATATTATTCTCCTATTTATTCTCATAATAAGTATCAAGCATTAGCATCTTGGAATTTTAGTAATAGAAATAGTAATAGCAAAAGGTTATCTGATTCCAGTAAATTTAATCAAACTGAGATTAAAGCTCAGTTTGAAAAAGGTAAACCTGTGAGTATTGATATGATTGTATGCTATTATGATAGACAGATTGAAAAATCATATAACCTTGGTAATGATCCTGATACTGATTGGGAGAAAATTACAAGGAGAGAGGCTAGTGATCATTTAAAAGCTCTTGGTTTTATTAAAAATTATTCTGAAAAATATCCTAATATTTGTGCAAAGATTGAAACTGAAGATGATGTAAACGGTGTTTACATTAATATCAATCCAAGCATGGGTATGGGATACTATATTAAATCAGATAATAATATTAAGAATGAATCCAGTTTAATATATCCTTCTGATCATGATGAGTATTATAATGAATCTGCAATGAAAGCTGCAGAACGTAATGCTCTTGATGATTCAGAGTTTGGTTTACCTAGACTGAGAAAGTATCCGCTCAATGATAAGAAGCATGTAAAGTTTGCTATTCGTATGTTTGGTCATTGTAAAGATCCCAAAGATCGCGCAGAGTTAGCAAAACGAATCTTTGCTAAAGTCAAAGAGTTTGATATGGATGTAAAGATTGGTAAGGGCAATCCTTTATATGAATATGCACCGAAGTCATTACAGGAGAGTTTTGCTACATTGAGTGCAGAGGTTCCTGGTATTGTTTCTGAAGAGCAATTTGATAAGGGTACTGAGAAAGAGAGACAGATTCGAAACCTGCAGATTGCAGCACGTACTGCAAATGTTTTGAACTTTCAACCTGCTCTCGGTAAAGCTATTGCTAATCTGAAAGAATATTCTTTCTTAGAATATTTCTATCCAGATGTAAAATCTACTGCCTTTTCTATTAGACTGTTAACCTGTCTTGGTGGATTGGCTACCAATGATATGATCTGGAAGTTATATGGTCTCAGACCTCCTCTTTGTGTAGATAATACACAGCCATTAACTCATCCTAATAAACTTTCTCCTGAGGAGTTTGAAGATAAAGTTATTCCTTGGTTCAGAAAGCAAGCTAACTGGTATCATGAAGGAAAAGCGGAAGATAGTATTCATATTGAGTATTGTTTGAGCTTGTATAGTGTACTGGGAATGATCTTATTGAATCCTGAATTCAATATGGATAGTTTAGATGATTATTGGATGGGTGTATTAACTGACTGGCTCAATCATGTACAGACTGAATATGATGAGTTATCAGCTACAGTGAATTCTGCTAGTGAATTTTATCACAGACAATACCTGTATGATCTGTGCTGGAACCCGACAGAGAATCCGATGGATGAAGCAATTGTTACTCGTAATATCATCAACTTTGCTTCCACTATGGTTTCTCAAAAGATGAAGGTAGATTTAAATGAAGCTGGTGGAGATCTGCTGAATAAAGATAAGTGTAATGCTTATATCATCAATCAACTCGATCCAGAGGTAGTAGATAATATTTATCTTCTTCCTGATAAGATGGAATATCCTATTCTGAATCAGGATAGTATTCGGATGGCTATGGATATGATCCGTGAGGTTGATGAGACTGATCGAGATAAATATGCTCGGATGTTAAATAAGAAATATAAGGAGTTCGGTTGTACTTTTAGTATTAGTATCGATCATCCTTATTCAGAATACGCAGATCAAAATATCATTGATCATATGACTCGAGTTCTTTCTGAGGGTGATACTGTAGTAGATGATCAGGGGACCAGTGATGCTGGTCCTAGTCCTGATCAAGCTCCTTGGTATGTCCGCAGTGATGTAAATGGAAATGTTGGACAGAATTTACTACAAAATAAAGAACTTGGTCCGAATAATAAGAAGAATGTAAATCTTACAATTGATTCTACGGAACCGATTATTAACTAAATAAAATCATGGAGGGAGGAAAACTCCATATGAAAGATAAATATGAGGGTTGTTATATAGATGGTTATAAAGACCACTATGCAGTATTTGCCGATAATGGTGAAAAGTTAGCTGAATATGATACACACAAAGAAGCTAAAGAGGATATCGCTGAGTGGGAAGCAGAAGTAAAAAATGAATCTTATATTCCTGCTGATACTCTTGCTACTGGTTATCGTTTTACTATTCATGAGACTGAACTTCTGGAGAATGCTATCAAGAAGTATGTCGAACAGAAAGTTGATCAGGGTGTCAATGGTATGTTTGATACTGATTCTGAAGAGTTCAAGAAGGTTGGTAATGAACTGTATGATAAGTCTCAGTGGTGGGATGATATGAAACTCACTATGAGAATTAAGAAAACTCCATATCCTCGTAAGAATGGTTATACCAATGGTGATTTCAGACCGAACCAGAAGTGGCTGATGGGAGCTATTGATTGCTGTAAATCGGCTAGAGATTGTGAATATCTGTTGACAGATGCTTATCTGTCAGTCGCACATGATAAGAAATTGATTCAGAATCTGAAATCTGTTCGAGATGGCAATCCCAATAAGTATGTGAATGTTAAGGTTGTTCAGAAGTGGCTGGATAATGGAGTTACTCCCGAGAAGGTTGAGAAGCATATTGAATGGTTTAAGGCCAATTACATTAAGGGTCTTCAAGCTAAGAAGAAAGAGTTTAATAAAGCTCAGAATGAAACTGTTACTGAAGAACCTATGAATGAAATCTTAATCACATTAGCAATTTTTGGTACAATTTGGGGTCTTAGTTGTTTATATGATAGAATTGTAGAAGCCAAAAATAAAGCAAAACTAAAGAAAGATATTAAAAATGCTAAGAAAAATAACCCAAATATATCAGATCGTGAACTTGATGAAATAATGGGTATTATTGGCATTACTGAAAAAGAAATAAATGAACTCGCCAGACAAGCTAAAGCATTAAAAACTGATATTACTGCAAAACAAAAATCATCTCCTCTTTATAAAGATTTATATCAATATATGAAAGAGTGGAATACTGATGAATATATGGATGCAGTTAAAGCTATAAAGTCTGGTGAAACAGTTGATTTAAGTCTTGATTTTAGAACTGATATATACTATGCATTTGTTGAATTCTTCAATCAAAGTAATCCTAATTTCAGAAAACAAATTAAGGATCTTGCAGATGATGAAGCTGAAAAACTCGAAATTAAATATGAAAAAGATTCATTTGATGAGATGAAGAAACATTTAGTTTCATTAGGGTTTGATCTTAATAAACCAGTTACTAACAATCATAAACAATATTATTCTAGCAAAAAATATCCTGATTTAATTATCAGGTATGCTGATGGTGATGATGGTACTGGTATTATTATTGAACCAAAATGTACATTAGGTGCTACAAAGTTCAAACTTATTAGTGAAGAAGAAGGCAAGAAGAAACTGAATGAAGATCATTCTGAAATTTCTAATGATCCTGAGATGGAGGAACTGATGGCTCTGGCTGGAGTCACTACTGCTGATTTGGATGATTTAGAGAATGATAATGATCTTGATTTGGACGATGACGATCCCATTGATGCAAATACTCTTCGTGAGATTGATGCAGCTATGGATGAATCAGTGAAATCTGCTATTAATAATATCGAGTTAGCTACGAAAGGTATGGACGTAAATATTGAACAAATCGAGAAGTTTATTCCAATAGCTAAGGACTTTTTGAAATATATGAAATCTGCTCCAATTGCATATGATGAGAATAGCGGAGATGGATTAAAGATTAAAAATGATACAGTTGATTTTGTTAATAAGTGTGTTAAGTTTGATTATGATAGAGGATCAGATGATGAACTTAAGATAATTGGAAGAAACTGGATCAAGTACAATCTTGCTACACTCTTTGATAAACTTTCTTTTAATAATAAGAAAGTATCTCCAGCTCAGCTTGAACTTTATAAAAAGTGTGTTATGGGTGGAGAGTTTGATACGCGTTTGCAGAAATGCTATAATGAATTAAAAGCTATTCTTAAAGAGGTAAATGATTTTTATGATCAATTAGCGAAAAAGCTTGGTTCAGATTTTGAAAAGACTGTTAACTATAAGATGGTTAATAGCTTTGGTAACGAGTATAATTATTTCTGGGGGCAGTATTGTTTCACTACTGGAGATAACAAATCAGCTATGAAATATGCTGGTCGTACCAGAGTATCTTTATTTGGTAAGAGAGTTCGTGATAGCATTAATGAATCTTTCTTAGGTATTAAATCAAAGAAAGAAAAGAATGCTAAAGAGTTAACCAAAGATGAATTTGATAAGCTGATTAATGATATGGTCAATATCAATGATGCTATTATTAGTAAGCTTAAAACTAGTAAATGGTGGAAATTTATTTATGAACCTTGCATGAATATTGATAAAGACCATTTTGATGCGAATATATTAGCATCAAACTTTAAACGAGATTTTTCTGCAGGTAAACTTGTTTCACCATCACTTCATCCCAAATTTATCGATATCGATAATAGTGATCCTAGAATTTATACTAAGTTTGATAAAGAAACCAAAAAACCATATTCTAATCCAAAATATGAAGATCTTTGGGAAGAGGGATGGACTGAAGGATATTATGAAGCAATAAAATTAGTTAAGGATGCTGTTAAGAAATTAGGATTTAATGAAGATGGAAAATCATCTAAATATCCTGATATCGAAATCAGTGTTTCTGATAGTGAATGTGTTGCTATTGATATTTGTCCGATATATACTGGATATTATAAGCTGAAAGAAACTGATAAGAAGTCTCAGAATGAGTCAGTTGATATTGATCTTGATATTCTTTTAGCTGAATCTGCAGAGTTTTTATTTGATGAATAAAAGTGCAGGTGAATAGCTATGGTAAAAAAGTATCGTTTACAGAACAATACCATAGAGGCTATCCTATATGATGGAACAAACTATGACGAAGTCGCATCGTTCTGTCGTGGTAATGCATATAAACCATTTTATATCGATAAGGGAGTCCGGCTATTCACTCTTAATACACGATTTGGTGAAACCCATGTAAAACCAAATCAATATGTACTACGAATTGGGTACCGATTATTCATAGCAGTAGATGCCTCTATTTTCCTGGATCGATATGAAGAAATCACAGAGTGAGGGATAGTAACTATGAAAAGTGTCTGGGTTGGTACAGACTGGCATGTGTGGAGTATTGGACATACTCCTCATCATCCATATCAGTCTGTTAGTAACATCAGACAGTTATCCGATTCTTACGCAAATGACATCCAGGTAGATGACGTATTCATTTACCTGGGTGATCTTTGCGATCCAGCGGTAACTGATCTGAATGAACTGAAACATCTTGTCCAAAATATACCGGGATATAAGATTCTGGTAAAAGGTAATCATGATACCGAAACTGATTATTTCTATCGAGATATTGGTTTCGATGAAGTATGTGATGTATGTGTAATTAATCAGGTAGCATTTTCTCACTTCCTTCTTAAAGTAGAACCTGATATGATTAATATACATGGTCATCTCCATAATGAAAAGAGATCTGATATAGATGATGCAAATCATATCAATGCATATCGAGAGGATTATTATAAGCATCCTATTGAGATCAGTGAGTTGATCCAGAATGCATATGATAAATGGTTGAAAGATCGAGCAGCACATAAAGTTGGTGAGATTACTGACGCTAAGACTGGTAAAGCATATGATGCTTCAAGAATTTTATATCTGACTGATATCTTTGAAGAGGATATGTTAAAACCAGTTGATGAAGCATTTGTTGGTAATGATGAAGTCTCTACTACATATCTGATGAGTTTATCTACCGTAGATACAGAAGAGAAGCTGTTAAAATGGATCAGACAGAATCTTCATGTGGGACCGATGGGTAAAGTAAAGACAGATATTGAAATGGCACGATCTCGTAGTGCATCTGATTTCGATATTGCGCTCTTTGTAAATCCTCGTTTAAGAAAACTGGGACATAATCCACGACTGATGGTCTTTATTGGATATGAGCCAAATAATCCTAAGCCGGGATTCGTTCATATGTTCAATTACTGGGTTGATCTTGATGATAGTGTAACCTGGTTTGAAGCTTCTTGGAGAGGAAATGAGGGGATTCATGAGTTTGAAGATGTTGATGATATGAAGACTGAGATTCTTTCTTTATATCGAGATCGAATTGAGTCTAATAAGTACACTGAGACAATCTTCCATTCAGTGAATCCTTCCTATCTGAAACCAGGTAGAGATCCGCAAGAAATTCTGAAGGATGTCTTTGGTGAAGATGGATTAGTGAATGAGTCATTTGCAATTGGTGGTTTGCCTCATTCTATTATTAAAGTTGATGATCAAGATTATGGTGATGCTGGATTAGTCAGTTGTATTGATTGGTTCTGTGATATGGTACAACTCGGCAGTCAATTGATTTATATCAAAACAACCAATCGAATTCGTAACCTATGGGCTATCACTGAACAGAACTCATCTCCCCTTGGTGGCAGAGGTGTTGATTATTCATATGTGATTAATCTTGATATGGTCCCCAAGAATATTGATAAGTTTTCTTTAATGAAGTTTATTTGCTTATTCGATATTCTGGTTACCACTTCTGATCAGAGAACCATTGAAGCAGGTTGTTCAAATGCTTTATGTGCAGCAATTGCATATTGGTATAGTCAACCATACTATGACCAATTATTTGAACTTCCCGAAGAGTATATGCATCCTTCTAAAGAGGTTCAGAACTGGTTCAATATGATTCAATGTTATCAGAGAACTGTCAATGATACTGCTGTGGATCTGTTGGTACGTGATCTATTCTGGAATAAAGAAGTCGATCCAAAGGTTCTAATTAGTAGTGCGTTGAAGAATAGTATGATCACATGTGATGTAAACAATGAATCTGCTATGAGTCAGTATGAGTGCTTACTCAGTTTAAATGAAGTTACATATGATTTCAGTAAGTACACGGATCTAATTGTCCCTGGTACTATGCAAAGTTCTCCATTTAGTGGAAAGAAGATAACAAGTTTTGTAGACGATCTTCTTAATGCAAACATCAAGATTACACCAGAGACAATCGATAAGATCGCGCTAAGGCAGGTTAAATCTGCGCAAGATTTAGTTGATTACTATAATAGTAGACTAGAGTCATTCACTGATTATAGTTCGGGATCTTATCTTGGTTCTGCAGATGTTTTGTGGACTCTTTTATTCAATATGAACAACTTTTCTATCAATAATTGGGAAAAGTTTATTCCTACCAATTTAACAGAAGTTGAGTTTGCTCAATATATGGATAAAAGATTTGCAGAGCTTAATGAAATCGAAAAGATGTATCAAGATATTATGATCAATAATATTGGTGCGATGAGAATGTCTGAAGCTATTAGCGATACTAAATCTAAGCTAGATGCTGAGGATAGTAAACTCTGTAAAGTAAGCACTAAGAAAGATGGTACTGTAGTATATGATTATGGTAAAGATCTCGGTAAAGTGTTTATTGGATCAGATGTTTATAATGATGATAACGATAAGTTTAAAACCACAATAAAACCGTCTCGTTTCTTTACCAGAGTTCATGAATATGATTATATTATAGTAGCACATGGTAAGATTGATGGAAATCCAAATCTTTGGGAAATTGAACATATAACAATAAATAAAAATGCTTGTTATATGGTATCAGAATTATTAGATGATATTGGTACTGATAAAAAGGTTCTCCTTCTTATTTGTAATCCGAAAGGAAGGCAGATTAGCGGTAAATACAAGAATGTAACGTATAGTACAAACTATGTATTAGATGAGTCTGCTATCCCTTCTAATATTAATATTCATGATACAATTCAAACTAAGATTTCCATTATTAAAACCAAAATAAAACAGTTACAAAAAATTAATAAACGAATTAATACCGAAGCAGTTAAAAGTACTTCTGATGTTGAATTTGGTTTTATTGTTGTCAGGAATACTAACAAGAAGAACCTTTATCCATACCTTGAATGTATTAAAGCAAATGTAGATTTTTGTAACAAGTATACTCATTTTGCTATTAATGGCTATATTTATGCATTAGAATTTGCAAAGACCATATTCAAATGGATGGATAAGATCTACTTTGAAAGTATGCCGGAAGCTGGATATTACTGGACTTACCAACATAGTCATTGTCCTATCATAATGACTACATATGATAACCCAGTAGTTGGCGGAGCAGTATTTTCAACAATTGATGAATGTATATCTGATGCTAAAGACTACCTTGATGATATTCATGGAAGTGGAGAATATACTATTAATGTATATAAAGCCGTTAAAGGTCATCCACTTCCTGGTCAGCGAATTAGAATCGATGAGTCAGCATTTATTGATTCTCATGATGCAAAAGAAGGTATGACTATTACTGTTCCAGAGGATGATAATCTGAATGAGATTCTGATGGAACCAGAGGATGCTCATTTATTCTTAGCTGATGATGATGCAGGAGAAAAATCTCAGAAACCATATAAGGTGAGATTATCTACTGATGATGAAGGCGTGATTACTGAAACAACATATATCAATGAAGATGCATATCAACTTCAAGGGATTGATCGAGATCAGCAAGATGCAATATCTAAGAAGTATGGTATTCGTGCAGTTGGTCATGAAACTGAAGAAGAGATTAAGTATCGAGAAGAGCGAGAGAAAGCAGAAAGAGAACGCAAAGCAGAGTTTAAGAAGAAACAGAAAGATAAACAGCTTGCTAAGGCACGAAAAGCTAAAAAGAAGATTGCAAAGAAACGTGAGTTAGAAAAGAAGAAAGAAGAATTCAAATCTAAGTTCAATAAAAAGAATGAAGAAGTGGATATTTCTGATATTCCATATAACGATGGTTCTCGTAACTTCTTTGATAGTACGCCTGGTGTAGCTAATGCTGACTTCGTAAATGAAACTGGATATAAGTTTGAACTGTTGGATAAAGTTAAATTCTTTGATCCAATCAATGAATCAGCTGATGATCGAACTTTATATCCCGTTTATGTTCTTTGTGTTCATACTGGTACACTTCTTGCAAATGCAATCAAGAAGGCAACTGGTTCTCATTTCTCTCATTGTACGATCAGTTTTGATTCTAGTCTGAAGAATATGTACTCCTTTGGACGTAAGACAAGGTTAACTGAACTGTCTAATGGATCATTTGTAAAAGAGAGTATACATAATCCTCCCTATACAAATGAAGGTGTTACCTATGCATTATATTGTATTCCTGTAACTAGTAGTCAGCTCGCTGCTATGAAGAAACGTCTAGAATATTTTGTCAAGAATAAGACAAAATTCAGATATGACTTTGCTGGATTATTCAAGAACTTCTTTGGTATTGCAGATAATCCGGAGCAGCGTTGGTTCTGTAGTCGATTTGTTGCAGATATCATTAATGCCGGTACTGAACCTGGACAAAAGCCAATGATTCGTGAACCTTCCTTAATGCGACCTGAAGACTTCTTGTATACAAACTTCGCTTTGTATGTTACAAGTGGTTTAATCAAAGACTATGACCAGATACTCGTGGATAAGGTTACAAAGAAGCTTCTACGAATTGAAAGTATTCAGAGAGCCCAACAGAGGGCAGTTCAGAGTACAAATATTTCCGTAACAGAGTCTGCAGTGTTAGATTTAAATCCATATGATCCATTGGGTGAAGCAATTTTTAATTACCAGATGGCTACTATGGATGAATCGGCATATCAGAATTTCAAGAAGTATTTGCATAGCTTTAAGATCAAACTTGATAAGGATGGTAATATTATCATTCATCGTCGAGAAGTCGATCAGCTTGATAAATACTTCCGGGAAGCAAACCAATTACTGAAAGTGAATATGAAGGCTGGAAATGAACAAGGTGTTGTTGATCAGTTATGTCGTGTCCATTACATGATTAACTTAATCAATAAATACTATTTAATTTCTACAACCAAACATAACACTACAGTAAAGGCGGACTTGAAGAAGCAATTGATTGATTTGCGGTCTGTGATGATTAATGTGTATCAGCAGTACTTATCTTGGGTAACTGCTCGTAATCCACAATTTAATTTCCAGACTGCTTACGATGCTTCTATTTATTCTGATAAGATTACAGTACCAAAAGAAGTGATTACTTCTATTGGACGAGTTATAATGACGATGTTATAACTTTATCTTACGTACAAGAAAAGAGAGTCCAGGGAAGATATCCCTGGACTCCCTTCTTTGTTCATTTTATTTTCAAATATATATTATACTATTAGAAGATCAGAAAGAAATAACTCGAAAGAGTAATTAATTTAAGGAGGAAATCAACATGATCATCGACAACAGCAAGTTTCTGAACAAGAAGGAGGATACTGCAAACATGGATAAGTCCACGATGATTAATCAGACAATCATGAATGAAGAGGGTAAGCCGATCAATCGGTTTACTTATCAGCCCGCTGGATGCCCTGGTGGGCATGTGTTTAAGCAGATGATTACGGATCTGATGGATCGTATCATCAAAGAGAACGGTAAATATACTCTGGCTGAGCTGGGGTATCTGCATATGAATCTGGTCAGCTTTTGCAATGGTCAGGTTCAGGTAAAGGTATATTTTGCTCCGGAGCTGGCTACCAGCACTGTGGGTAATGCGGTGAATGGGAATGGTCGTATTGTGCCTCATCCTGCACTGAACGTATTCAATGGGTATATGTTCGTGGGTGACTTAGATAAGGTTATCTCTTTTGAGACAATGACCATTCCCATGTATGAGATCGAGAGAGACAATCGTGATCAGCTGGCTGTTCGTATCAAGGATGGTAAGAAGAGAGTTCAGGAAGATGCAGAGGTTGTGGTGATGCATTGTAATCTGGCTCTGGTTTTGGCCGCTGCACACAATGTATCTCTGTGGGATGAAAACTTCAAGGTAGAAGTAGAGACTGTTGGTAAGACCAAGAAGAAGGATGATGACGTTGTCGTTATGATCAATGCTGGTGCTTATCAGGAGTTTCCTGTTCGAGTGAAGTTTGAATGCGGATTTGATGTAGAAGAGTACAATCCCGATGATGCTATCCCGTATCTGGTCAGCCGTGTGAAAAAGTCTCAGGAAGCTAAGGATACCAAAAAGAAGCTGGCCAATAAGGTAACGGAGAAAGCAAAGGATACGGCCAAGGAAACAAAGAAGATTAAGAATAATTGGTCTAAGATGCGGTAAAGAAAAAGGAGGTATACAAATGAAACATTCTAGAGAGTATCGACATGGTAAAGTTGTTACCATTCAGTGTGAAAATCCGAAAGAAACTTTCCGGGTTGCAAGTTCTATCCATGAGCAGCTTCGTGGTAATCAGGACTATATCGATAGTGAGATCGTTCTTCATTACAGTGATGCTGCTGATATTGAACGCGGAGAGCCCAATCGAGTGTGGTTGTATATCAGTGCAGATGTTAAAACCATGCCTGATATCACCCTAAAGTTGGTAGCAGATACGGAGGGGGGAGAGAAGGAAAATGGTAAATCGGAGAACTAATTGCTATTTCCAGCTCCCTCCCTCTATTACTGGTAACAATAAGCAGACTGATGCAAAGATGAGTATCAGTATCAATATTGTCGTACCAAAGTCCATGGAAGGGAGCAAGCTGGATAAGGTCATCAATGAGATGATGGAGGCTTGTGAGAAGATCTTCAGAAAGTGGATCAAGAAGAAGATCGAGAAAACTTTGGAGGATTGACTAATATGGATATGAAATGGTATATTTTCAATAAGGATGATGAGCCTTTAACATGGGATGATAAGGCTATCTATTTCCCGAACTTGTTGAGTGCTAATGCATTCATTGAAGCTACCAAAAGATATGTCCCTGAACCTGAAGAAGATTATTACACGAATGCTGTTGCTCGTGAAGTGATCCTGTACTACGATGGTGGTTATATCAGCGTCGATGATATTACATCTGCACAGTTCGATGAAGAATCTCCTGGTTTCTATGACGAATATCTGAGAATTCTGAAGAATTATGAGAACGGTTAAATCACCAGAAGATTGTGCAGATTGTCTATGTAAAGTTTGTGCAAAGAATACAGTGAATGATTCATACAATCCATCAGCACCATATAAAGAGTGTGGATGTGATAATTGTGATATTGGTAACCAAGTTATCGAAACAACTGATGACTGTAAAGGATTTGCACTTGATTGTGATGATTGTCTTGAAACTGATTGCAATAGACAATCCTGTAAAATGATAGAAAGGAGTTAACTTGAATATGGCAAAAGTTCATATGAATAAGAAAAAGGACTCTGCTGATTTCTCTTATGAGATTCATAAAGAGTTCGGTTTTCTGAACGATAAGCACAATAAGATCGTTGCTAAGATTTCTTGGAATGACAAAGATCCAAAGTATGATATCCGTGCCTGCTATGAGAAAGATGGAGAGATCAAGCTTGGCAAGGGTATCAGTCTCAGCAGAGATGAGGTGGTGGAGCTTCGTGATATTCTGGATGATGTCCTAGAGAAGGATGATGATTCAGAAGATGACGACGATGAGGAGGACGAGGATAAATCACCTCCTATTCCACCAAAGAAGAAACCAGTAGACTTCAGTGAAATCTTTGGTCAAGCTGAGGGTATCGTCGAAAAACGAGAAGCCGGATTTACAACCAAAGATGGCTTTATTCTTCTGAAGAGAAGACCAGGTGTAAAGATATGATCATTGATGATTTTATCAGGAGCACTCCGCAACAAGCTGCAGTTAATGGTAATGAATTACTAAATATGAATATAAAGGAGGTAATGAAAAGTATGATTATTCCCAATAGCACTATTGATAATCCTACTATTAGTACAATTATTCAGATTTTGACCAATGCGGTCAGTAGTCTGAAGAATATCAGTGTATCAAAAGATCGGAATCTTATCGAAAGTTCTACTGGTCTGATGTATTGTATCAATGGTATTCTCGATGCCATTGGCGATCAGTACTATCAGTCAACATGCTCTAAGTTAGATTTCAGCAAGCTTGATAAATCTACCTGTGAGCTGCTTGGTTTTAATAAGCATCCAACAGAAGAGGCAGCTGAAGTTGACATGAAAGCCGTATATTATGCAATTCCTGCATATATGACTGACATGATCAATGAAGGTGCACATCTGTATGAGTACGATGGAACCAGTAACACTTTCAAAGAAGTCATCTTCAGACGAGGTAAGACTGCTTGTGAAATCACGGATAGTGAAACATATCTTTCTCTGTATGTTCGTGTAGAACTTCCAAAGTACAATTCTCGTAGAAATAATATATACGATAATGTAGAGTTCACAGGGAAAGAAGTAAAATAATGATATGAGTAACATAACTGTACAGTACATGATAGAAGGAGAAATGTAGAGTATGGATGTGTTGCGTATTTTATTTCCTATTCTGATGGTTATTGGTGCACTTGGAAGTCTGGTTGTAAACGTAATCCAGAAAGGTGACTGGCCTACAAGTCTTCAGTGGTTTGGTGCTATGATGCTGTATACAGCATTAACATTTCGTAATATCCGATAAAGAAATGGGAGGGGCTTCGGCTCCTCCCAATTTTCTTTTTTTTTCTTTCACCTAGACCCTGATTTCTAGTTTTTGGCAGATAAAGTCCAAAAGTGCATTTTGCTCTAAACTACCCTCTGAAGGGGTTTTAGAAAGGAAAGTGGTGAAAATGGCCGTTCTAAAACAGAGATTACATAGAAGGAATGCGGAGGGCAGTTATGATGTCGTCCGTTTAGAGACTACAGCCGATGCGGTTATCATGTCAGAAACAGATAATACAACGGTCGGAACCAAGCTTAATGAAAAAGCAAATAAAGATAAAACTGTTAGTATAACTTTATCTGCTAGTGCTTGGGTAAAGAGTTTGGATAGTGGAGAACAAGTTATCTATAAACAACCAGTTATAATCAGTGGAGTTACTGCTGGTAATCGAGTTGATATCGTGATGGATAGTGTTGCTTATGGTATCTTCTTAGAAGCTGGTGCAAGCTTCTTTCAGTTTGAGAACGAAGATGGTACTGTGCGTGCTGTATGTATGGATGCTGTTCCAGATAGTGATGTCACTGTAACCGCTGTAGTTGCGGAGGTGAACTGATATGAGCACTATCTTAGGGAATGGTATCAGTATCCGTGGCGGTAATAGCCGTGCTGGTGCACGTATTAGTACGACACTGAATGATGATGGTACACAAAATGTCTTTATCGAAGATAATGTGAACACAATCATCGATACAGCGAAATCGATCTTTTCGGTTAGTTATAATAAAGTCTTAGTACCATTAGTTGGTAGTTCTACTCCCAGTGGTAAGTTGGAGTTTACATATACTGGTGAGTATAATGAACGTGATGATGGCGTTGTGGAACTACTTACATCTGGTGAATTTGTGAGTTTAAACGATCAGTATGTAGATATATTCTTAGTTGGTGGTGGTGGAGGTGGATGCTCTGCATCTGGTACATATGGTTCAGCTGGTGGTGGTGGAGGGTATACAAAAACATTATTAATTGGTTTATCTAAGGATCGCTCATATAATGCTACTATTGGTGCTGGTGGTGAAGGAACCACAGCTAGTAACACCACTGCTAATAGTGGTGGGGATACGATATTCGGTAATGTTTCAGTTAATGGTGGTAATGGCGGTCGTACATATTATGCTAATGGTGGTACATGTCATTCTGGTGGTAATGGAGGATCTGGAGGTGGAGGTGGTGCAAAAGGCGGCACTGATGGAAATAATGGTAATAGTTATAATAATAACTTTATTTTTGGCGGCAAGGGACAAGGTACTACTACCCGTGAATTCGGTGAATCTACTGGCAAATTATATGCTGATGGGGGATCATCTTCATATGCAAATGAAATTGTAGATAGTCCATCAGGATTAGGAGGTTCCGGAGGAGCTAATTGTACTGATGGTATATCGAATACTGGTAGTGGAGGAGGAGCTTGTGGAAATGCACAATCAACAGCAATAGCCAAAAATGGCGGTTCCGGTATCGTCTGTATTCGTCTACATAAGAAGGAAACTATCATTAAAGCTGGTACGTATACCTTTAAAAATACTTTGACTGCTGTAATTAGTGATGTGACAGGTGCATTTGTCTTTTCAACAAATAGTATTAATATGATAAAGATGGTGTTTACTACAGGGAATATTTTACAATATTGGAAAAATACATCTGATTATACACCAGTATATGATAATACTTCTTGGAGATCTGATATTCTTAAAACAGTAATTCTTCCATATGATACTACGGTAGATACTGATTTCTATATCTGGTTCACATCTAATACAACTAAAACTTCATAAAATATAAAGACCCTGCACGGTGTCGAATACGCTGAATAAATAGAACAGGGGTACTACCAATTTTTGTTGGTAGTACCCCTTCTATCTAACATTTATAATTTAATTTGTATATAGGAGGTCCATTTCATATGGCTATCATATATGGTAATGCTATATCGATTGGATATGCCACCTCTGGCTCATCTGTTGGTGGTACATATTCAATTTGGTTAACTCTTCCTGCAGTAGCTTCATCTACTACTTTTACTGCAGTAAAAGATGGTGTATCTGTAGAAAGCAAATATATCAGTTCTATTAAAGCTGCAAAGATTACACTTCCTGTAGATAATCCTGAAGGAGATTGGACTATTACTGGCACAGTTGGTGGAAAGACTGTTAATAAAACTGTTACTGTTAAGAGTGGTATAGTTGACTACTTTGTTGACTTCCGCAATGACTTTATCCCATTGGTTGGTGACTTGGCAGTCGGTAACTTAGTAACGTTTGATAATAAAGAATGGCGAGTAGTTCACCAGGAAGGAACCCAATGGTATCTGGCTGCAAAAGATATCTATAGTATAACCTCTTTTAGTACTGGAAACTTAGCATATAAAAATTCTACACTTGCTAATGTTGCTAGTACATATGAGAGCGAGCAATTAAGCGCTATTGCTAAGGAATACTGCTCAGATGTAACTGTTGAAGATGTTACTGCTAAGGTATTTGTTCCTACATATGATCAGTGTAATGGAGGATTTGAGTATTATAATAACAATACAAACCGTATTTGTAATTATAATGGTTCAGCCAGAGCTTGGTGGATGTCAGATAGATATGGGACATCTGGTGGTATGCGTTATGTATATGCAACTGGTGAAATAACTGGAAGTTCTACACCAACATTAGGAAATGGCTTCCGTCCGCATGTATGTATTAATATCAATAACTCTGGGCTTAACTTTACTTATACTGGTGAGTATAGGATTCGATTTGAGGATGGTGTTGTTGAATTATTAAGTTCTGGTGAGTTTAAATCATTAGATGATAATAATATTGATATTTTCTGTGTAGGCGGAGGTGGAGGTGGAGGAAATCGCTCTAGCACTTCTGGATCTTCCGGTGGAGGAGGAGGTTATACTGCTACACGTCTTAATAATAAAATTATAGCAAATACAAGAATTGATGTCACAATTGGTAATGGCGGAGCTAATGGTTCTACTGGATCTAATGGAGGAACTACAAGTTTCGGTGATATTCTTTCAGCCAATGGTGGCAAGGGTGGAAGAACTAATACTACTACTGCTGATGGTGGCTCTGCTGGTGGTGAGGGTGGTGCATATACTGGTGGTAAGGGCGGTTCTGATGGTGCAAGTACTTCTGCTGGATCTGGTCAAGGTACTACCACTAGAGAATTTGGAGAATCTTCTGGTAAGCTGTACGCAGGCGGAGGTGGTGGAGGATGCAACTCTACTAATATCGCTGATTATGATGTAAATGGTGGTGCAGGTTCTGGCGGTAAAGGTGGAGGAGGTAATGGAGGAAACTACAAATATCCAGCAGGTGCAGGAATAGCTAATACCGGTGGAGGCGGTGGAGGCGGTCAAGGTACTAATTCAGCAAGTTATCCTTCTGGCGGTAAAGGTGGTTCAGGTATTGTTTGTATTAGAAAAGCAAAACCACAATCTACTGATATTCCTCTGACTGGTGATCTTGCTGTGGGTAATACTGTAACATTTGACGATAAAAGTTTCTTGGTAGTTCATAATACTGGTACTAAGTGGTATTTGGCTAGTAGTACAATTATTGAAGAATGTACATCTACGGTATTAACTACTAAATGCACAGAATATCTTTCTAATTTCTCTAATATTGCTCAAAATTATATGGTAGCTCAATCTATAGATAGCTATACTGGAAAGGTATTTTTACCTTCAAGAGCACAATTAAATAGTGGATTTAGTTATTATAAAAATAATGCTAATCGTATTTGCAGATACAAGGGAGAAGCTTCTTATTGGTGGGCTCTTACTTCATCTTCATCTGGATACAATGATTCAGTTGATAGCGATGGCGCTATTAGTAGTAATCATTATAGTGTAACCTTAGGTTTCAGACCTCATATTTGTATTGATACTTCTCTCAGTGAAGAAACTATAACATTAGCTGGCACATGGGTGCTGAATGATACACTGTATCCTACTGAGGCTAAACTCACTGAGAAGATAGATGTAACACATGCTGGGTCCAAATATACAAGCATAGTTATTGATCCAATTTCAAACAAATGTGTAACTTTAACTGCTGGAGTCGGTGGTAAAACATTGTATTATTTTGATACTAATAGATGGAATGGTTCTGATCATACTATTATATTCTCTGAAGGTACAACTTGTTCTGATGAATTCTTTGCATGGCTTAAAGCTAATGCTACTAAACAGACCTAACAAAAAGATTTTCCCCTCCCAAATCGGGAGGGGATTTCTTATCCATAAGTAAAACTACCTTCACTGTTAGCATTACCAAAGAATTGTTGTCTTACAGTATCATACATTCCGACTTCACCAGAAGGATTAATACAAGGTATCATATTAGAATATTCTATAATATCAGTTGCTGGATTATAGTTTTGAGGAGTAATATCTCTAGGGCAGTATGATAAATTAAATAAGTAAATTTTAGATGGTATAGATTCGGGCATTCCTGATACTAATCCTCGTCCAAGATAGAAAGAACTAGAATCATTACCCATTCTTTTCGTTTCTATACTGGATCCTGTGCTTGTATTACCTATATAATTTTGCATATTACAATAATAGTTTCCTCCACCATATCCTACACTTGACATAAGTTTATAGTCAATTATAGTATCACTTAGTGTTGTTATATGAGTATTGATTACATATGAATCTGTCGCAATTGGATATAATCGTATTGTAAATCGTTTATTATCATTTTCATCGCATTTAGATATACTATTATTGCTGTATCCAGTTGTATTTTTGTAACAACTAATATTAAATACAGTATTACCAAATATTCTAAAAGCATTTGTAATAAGGGATATATCTGGTATAGTATCTGCATTTGGTATAGAAAATATATACCTAAGTGAAAAATGTTGATACCAGTTTGTATTAGTTATCAGTGAACGTATCAAATAATTCGATATTCCACTATTAATATAAGCTTTACCATCTGTTAATATATAATTAACCTGAGTATATCCTTCAGGTAAAGATTGAACTGGTACTGGATCATTAATCTTTCTGATATTATTACTCATAGTAGTAAAACTATCAGATGCAGCGGTTGGTACTCCCTTGTCAGTTACCGCTGCGGCAATTAAACTTTTGCCATTACTGACAGAGGATTTTAAATTATTTATTTCAGTATTAAGAGTATCTATACTAGATTGACTTGCTAATTGTATTGTAGAATTATTAAGTCTCAGGAAACCCTTATTTAGGCCAGTACAGAGCTGGCCGTGCGTTAGAAATCACGGCAAGAGAAGAACCCTCCCTATAAATTAGGGAGGGCAATAGTTTTAATTAATTATATTCTCAGGATATTTTTCATCCAGCAGATCACAAAGTTCACTATACTGATCTTCAATAAGTCTCTTCTTAGCATAGAACATATCCAGACGTTCCTGTGCTTCTTCTCGAGTTTTATAGAAATGACGATTAATTAAAATCTTCATAGATCTATACATAAATTATTCCTCCCCTAAGTCAGTAATATCTTCTTGATAGACAGATTCAACTGTTTCAGCAAGAGTTTGTTCAAGCTCTGCTGCATCATCAAGAGCTTTCTGCTCAGCAGACTTAACCTCTTTATTATCTCGATAAAATTTATTTTCATTAAGATTATATTGATCACCTACTGCAACAGGAATTGATCCAAGGGATTTACAATTTGGAAACTCAGGAGCATTCTCATCTGCCATCCAAATAATGTTAGTGACAATATTATTCTCATCTAATAAAGCATAATTCTGCACTAAATTATGATTTTCAACTGCATACATTAAAATATTACTCCTTTCTTATTTTTAATCAACGTGCATTACGAATACATACTATACCAGAACCTCCAGCAGCACCAGGAGTATAATCAACTCTTTGACCCGAAGATATTGAACCATATGCATATGCACCACCAGCTCCGCCTCCTCCGCCAGTATTAACGGTTCCTGCAACTGCATAAGTATGTGTTGGTGTATCTTTAGGATTTGTAGTGTTTCCTGATCCTCCTGCTCCGGATCCTCCACCACCATAACCACCATTATACGTGTTCCACATTAAATATTTAGTATCACCAGAACGCAGAGAAAGATGACACCCTCCACCTCCACCTCCAGCATACAGCTTACCTGCAGAATCACCAAATTCTCTAGTGGTAGTTCCCTGTCCAGTACCGCCATATCTTTCAGTGTCTGATGACTGAGAATCACCATTAGATCTTCCTTCTCTAGATCCATTTGCACCAACCCATGAACCCCATCCTCCAGCACTACCACCACTACGAGGATAAAAATAATAGGTTGGATCATTTTTTATATTAATATCAGTTGCACCATTTACATTCAAAATTGATCCAAATGATGTTTTTCCACCAGAACCACCGATAATATCATCAGTAACATCATCGTACTTAGAGAAACCACCTGCACCACCATTTCCTCCAGCACCAACAATGATTTTATAACTACTAGTGCTTAATGACTGCGATTTTAAAGTTTTAGTAAAACCACCTGCACCTCCAGCAGCAACAGTTACATTATCACCATATCTTGATCCATTACCACCAGATCCACCACCTACGCCAAAAATATCAAATTTTCCATTTGTCATACCTAAAGAAGTAATTTGTAATGTTCCGCTAGTTTTAAAACGGATAACAAAATTTCCCTCTAAGTTTCCTTCAATAGCATAGCTACCAGTATAAGTAAAAGCAAAAGGTGTACTAGCAGAATAAAACAATCTAGCTTTCCCGCCTACACCAATGTATGCTTTCTGTACCTTTCGCGCTTTTCCATTTACTCCAATAT